>Ga0075116_10000405_pt1 | contig 20245 bp, 23 predicted proteins | sample AntAceMetag02UKC_FD_69786 | JGI IMG/M metagenome (GOLD analysis project Ga0075116, IMG submission 69786) | Saline lake microbial communities from Ace Lake, Antarctica- Antarctic Ace Lake Metagenome 02UKC | ecosystem: Environmental > Aquatic > Non-marine Saline and Alkaline > Saline | place...
ATTGAGGCAGAAAATTGCTGGTATCATACAGCGACAAAGATTTTTGGTGTCTTTCCCAGGATTCTCTGCGTATCGCAAGTGTCTGATTATATACCAAGCGACAGGCTTCGAGAGAGTTTCCTAATGCTCTTTTTTGCTTCCCGGTTGGATAAATCCGATATTTAAAAGTCTTACGCATAATTTTATTATAAGAAGTGTTACGTAAAAGTCAAGCGAAAAATTTTAAAACTGGCAATTCATCCCCACCGCAAGCGGATGGGGTATTCTTGCCTAAAAGGAGGAGAAATAAAAAGGATCAGGAAAGTCTTCGTCCTCCGAGCCATCATCCCCGTCAATAGCCCATGCAATCACCGGTTTCATCATTAACTCAGTGCACGTACCGTCGTGTTTATACACTCCCGACACCATTAACGTTCCTGTAGTGTTTGGGATTATCCTCTGCATGTTCTACCTCCTATTTTTTAATCCAGCATTTTTGCCCATTTCTCAAAAAAAACCATTGATCTTTGTCGGTATCCAGCTTGGCAAATAGAATTCCGTGATAGCTGAGATCCCCAGGCGAACACTTAGCAGATGGACCTGGGATAACTATCTCACTGCCCAGTGGCCATACTGGCATTTCAAACGGGACCGGAAACCAGAAAGCAGCGGTTGCTACAATTAAGGAAACAATCCATTTCATTAATGATACCCCTCCTCTAGTTGGCTAAGTCTTCTAGCAACAGAGGCAAACATTGACCATGTTGGCGGGAATGCCTCACGCTCCGGAGCAGATATCTTGTGATAAAGTCTCAATGATTCCGGATGCACCTCAAGCAGGCCTGCCTCGATTGGTATCTCATCGACCGGGAGGAGGCCCTTTTGAGCCAGGAAATAGAATTGGTTAGAGTATATCACGGCGGGGAATCTTTTGAGCGGTTGTTCAATTTCTTTCCTAAAATCAGATACGCTTCTCTTGATCTCATAGGCCGTTACCCTGATACCCTTTCCGGGCCAGCAGGATATCTCGAAGGCGTCTATACGCATGGTTGCTATGCTGGCGTATCCGGTCCCGATCCTGAACTCGCGGACAATGCCTACCTCGCCTTTGTCCATGGCTCTCTTTCTGTGGTCTATCAATGCCTTAAATATTTCCGAATTGGATAAAACTTTCTTTTTGATCATGATATATAATGTAAATTATTTTGAAATAAAAGCAATACACCTATTGAAAAAATTACAAAAAAATATATAATGTAACTATGCAGCTCAAAGGTAGACCGGATCCAGCGGAAGAAGATGTGCAGTTAGCTTTATGCGAATATGTCAGAAAAAAATATCCGCAGGTCTGGTACAGGAGCGATCTTGGTGGGATCTGGTTGCCCTTTAAACTTGCAAAGAAAAACAAGAAAATGCAGAGGGGGAGAGGGTTTCCGGACTTCAGCCTTCCCTTAAGGACAGTATTATATGCCGGACTTTACATTGAAATAAAGAAAAGCCGTAAAGAGCTTTTCAAAAAAGATGGCACCATGAGGAGATCAAAGCACATTACAGAGCAAAGAGAATGTATGCACTGGCTTAGGTCCCAGGGATTCTTTGCAGTGTTTGGTGCTGGCCTTGATAATTGCATGGCTGTAGTAGACTTTTATATGCGCCTGGCTAGACGGGCATAAACTTGAAGGAGGTTTTTATGGACGCAGAAAACTGCACCGTAGTAAAATTAATGCAACTTGAAATTCGGGAGTTTATGGGAATAGAACGATTTCACATGGCCCCGAATGGTAAAAACATGAGCGTATGTGGCTACAACAAGGCTGGCAAGACAACCATTGCGTCGGCAATCACATGGTTGCTGGCCGACAAGGACCTCAGTCTTAACCAGCCCGCAAACTTCAGCATAAAGCCCATGGACACCGCAGGTAATATAATTGAAGGAAAAACCCCTTATGTTACCGTAAAGTTTTCGGTTAACGGTGATCCGCTTACTCTTGGCAAGGGGTATTACGAGAAGCGAACCAAGAGAGGAAAGCTGACCGGACACACCGCCCGGTATTCGGTGAACGACGAGGCCAACGTAAAAAAGAAGGATTTTGACAAAGCCATCGCAGAGATAGGTAGCGTTAAAACTTTGCAACTCCTCATGTCTCCCTTCTTCTTCAACACGCTCCCCCAGGCCGAGTGCCGCAAGATCCTTTTTGAGGTTGGCAACGTAAAAGCAGGTGACGAGCTGGTAAGGGCAGAGAAAAAGAGAACGCAGCTTAAAGCGGAGCTGTCAGTAGTTGAACGGGAGACGATAGCGATAAAGCCGGTAATCAAAGAACTCAGATCTAATGCAGGCACCCTATCACCCCACGATGCCGAAACGGCAACGAATCAACTGGTTAAAATTGACAAAAAGATTGCGGCTATCAATGCCGGGCTGGTTGATCCTGATGTCACGAGAAAAATAAGCAAGCTTGAGGATGAAATAAAAACCCTCGAATTTGACGAAAGCACAGATATCATAAGAAAAAAGACGCTTGCGAAGCTTGCGGTAGAAGCCCTGGAAGGGAAGTTAAGAAACGAAAAGATGGATATAATCGGGGCACTGGAAACAGCCGGGAGAAAGGCTTTACTGGCAGAATCGATAGAAGAAGAGATAGCAGACTGCCGTACCATGTTCGGTGCCCTTATCGCCGAACCAGAACCGAACCATGGCATCTGCCCAACATGTCACCAGCCAATCACTGACAAAAAGTCAATGGAAGCTGCGGTGTCTGCGTTTAAAGAGGATAGGGCAAAAAGGGCAACAGAAATAAATGTCAGAGGCAAGGACCTGACGGGGAAGTTGTCGGCAATCAGAGAAGATATGAAAAAACTTGCCATCGGCAGGGAGGTACACGAAAAAAACGAAGCAAGCTTCAACACAGAGCTTGAAATTGCACAAACGAAGCTGGACAGCCTGTCAGATCCAACCACAGATGAAAAGCCGGACGGCAGCAATACTGATGCTCTCAAGAAAGAACTATCCGATCTTATCGAAAGCAGTGCCATTACTGAAGATACAAAGGTATTGCTCGAAGAGGTAAACGCGGAAAGGACGAAGACTAGCGATATCATTAGTGCATGTAAGGAAGCGGTAAAATCGGTAAAGAGAATTGACGTCCTCAAGAAAAAAGAGAAGGACGGGTGGAAAAAGGTTGAAAAGATCGAGGATGACATTACCAAGATCGAAGAAGAGGTAAGGGCAGAAGCAGAAAAGCTTGAGGGACCCATCAACGCCATGTTTGAAAGGTGCTCTTTCAAGTTTATGGAAGACAAAATATCGTCCGGCTTTAAGCCGTGCTGCGTGACAGTGGTAAACGGGGTTCAATGGGGACATGGCCTCAACACGGAGGGAGAAGTTAGCGCCGGACTTGATATTGTCAGAGTGCTATCTAAGCATTATGGTATATCTATGCCGTGCCTGGTTGACAATGCTGAATCAGTCCTTGATTTTGCTGACCCCGACATGCAGTTAATACGCTTTTATGCTGACAAGAATTGCGAACAGCTAGAAGTGTTTTTCGATTAGAATATTGTCAGGTCGTCCCCAGTAGGGGGGCGTTGATTGAAACGACTAGATATACCAAACTCATTAATTCGCTAACCATACCAGGAGGATACACTTGTGGCACAAAACACCGGAAAACCGCAGACATCTGAAGAAAAACAACTTGCCCTAAAAGAGACGGCAGCAAAAAATCTTCAGATACAAGAACAGTTCATCGGCCAATCACTTGGAGAAATGACAAAGGGTGGAACTCTCAGCGCGACCAAGTTCCAGCAACGCATCCTTAAAAACTACTTCATCGAGACCACTATGGTTCTTGAAAAGGCGGAAGCTAAAAGAAAGAGAACTACATACAGGCAAGATCCGGTTCCAGTTATTTGGGAAAACGTAAACCTGACAAAGTTTGTTGTTGACGCGGCTGCAATGTGCCGCATCGGCCTTGATCCATCACAGAAGAACCACGTTAACCTCATACCTTACAAGAACAATACAACGGGTCTGTATGATATCGGCTATATCGAGGGATATAGGGGACTTGAAATTAAAGCCACAAAGTATGGGCTTGACGTCCCAGATTCAGTAACCGTACATCTTGTATACGCGACTGATCACTTCGTACCACACTTCAAGGACCGGTCGAACAAGTTTGATTCCTACGAATTCACCATCGACAATCCGTTTGATCGAGGTGAGGTCATTGGAGGCTTTTATTATCACTCATACGCCAGTAATCAAGAAAAGAATAAGCTCGTCATAATGTCTGTCGAAGAAATTCTGAAGAGAAAGCCTACCTATGCCAGCCCTGAATTTTGGGGAGGCGACAAGGATGAGTGGAAGAACGGCAAAAAAACAGGCAAGAAAGTAAAGGTCGATGGCTGGCCTATCGAAATGATGCTTAAGACCATGTACCGCGCGGCGTACAATGGCATCACTATTGACAGCAAAAAGGTCGATGATGATTTCATGCAGGCGAAGGAGAGCGAGGGGACGCTACTCGCGGCCGAGTCTGAACTCCGTGCTATCGAAAACGAGCACAAAGACCTTGTTGACGTCACTCCTGACACGCAAGAAGTTGCGAAGAGCGAGGCGGACAACGTTGACAGGAAGACCGGAGAAGTTGTTGATGCAGAATTCGAGGTGTCCGGACCTATCGAAAACGCCCTTGAAACCGCGAAAAAGGAAAAGCTCGACCTACAGAAAGCGGCCGAGGTAGAAGCCAAGCTGGTAGCTGTAGCCAAGAAGGCAAAGAAGGCCAGGAAGGATGCAGCGGAAGCGGCAGCGGCGGCGGAAGCGGAAGCGGCCAAGAAGACCGAAGAGAAGGACGCATCCGAGAAAAAGAAACGTCCAGAAACGCAGTCAAGGTCATCTATGGAAAAGTCAGATCCCGCTGCAAACGGAAAGGGAACTCTTATCGGAGCGAAGGAAAAGAACCCGCTCTGTGTGACAAACCAGTGTGCATACATTGATTCATGCACGGACAGAGACAAAGCTCATCAAGCAGTTATAAAAGAGCACTACGGTCATTTGTGTCAATCGGACAGAGCAAAAATCACCGCATACGCCAAGGCTGGACCTCCCGAAGCAAAGACAACAAAGAAGGATGCCGGAGCACAAGAAGCAAGCCAAGCCGAATTCCCTATTCCGGACGGTTCTGAAATTGAGCATATGGAGTTCTAATGTCGTCCCCCGCAAGGGGGCGTGGATTGAAACTAATGTCTGACCCGATTATATTTAAATCCTATGGATCTAGCAGTAAGGGAAACCTCTACACCGTAAGTGACGGTGAGACTACCGTGCTGCTTGATCCCGGATTTTCCGTCAAACAAATCAAGAAACGCCTGGACTTCAGCCTTAGCTCAAGCATAGACTTTGCCCTGGTCAGCCATGAGCACATGGACCATTGTGCCGGTGCCGAAGGACTTGCAAATCTTGGAATTGATGTGTTTATGGGCGGCGAGACAGCGGATAACATGAAAATTGATCCGTATAATATCCACAGGGTTAACCCGTTTGAACAGTTTACCCTCGGGACCTGGACCGTTAAGGCAGTCCCTGTGCCGCACATGGGCCTAAAGACCGACCCTAAATCAAAAGATGGGAAAGGAAAGGTGCTTGTTAAAATCCCAAACCTCGCCTATTTGATGCTGAGTGGAGAAAATAAGTTTTTATTCATGATTGATTGTAGCGAGAGCCCATTTTTTTATCGCAACCTCACACACGTTGCTATAGGAGTAAACTATGATTGTGCGGTCCTATCTGAAAATATGGCGAAGGGAAGCTTACCAGTGTTTCTCGGCAGGCGGATACTGGACAGTCACATGAGCCTACAGACAGCCAAAAGGTTTCTGAGTGCCGTATGTCATGACGAAAACTCTGGTTATATGCAGGAGATACACCTCTTACATCTATCAGAAAAAAACATAGTGGCCTCAGATGCTCTAGATGAAATAAGGAGGCATACCGGTGTCGCTGTATTCGTACATGAAGGATAACAAGGAAAGGGAAATATTCTTACTAACCGTGAAATATTGGCTGCGCGGTGACAACTGGGCAGATGCCAAGAGTTCAGCAAGTACCATTGTGCTTGGATTCAAGTCAAGCACGAAAAAGAAGGAGGAAAAAATATGAAAACAAAAAAAGACAACAAAAATAAAACTCGTACCCACACTCCATTAAAAAAGGAAGTTATACAGGTTCGCTTAGATCCTAAATTAAAATTCTCTGCGGACATTGCGGCAAGAGTTCAAAGACGCAAGATCTCTTCTTTTGTCCAGTGGGCGATTGCCAGGACACTAAAGACCTGCAAGCTGGAAGATGGAGAAATGGTACTCAATGTAGTACATGAGGTTTGGAGCGTTAACGAGCACGAAAGGTTTATAAACCTCGCCATCAAATATCCGTCACTTTTGAATTTTGAAGAGGAGAAGATGTGGAAGTGCATTAAGGATGAAAGCAACCTATGCATTAAAGGCCTCGTCGGGGATCAGGTCGTTGACGTGGATATGGAAAAACTCGACAAGAAATGGGACGCCATTAAGCTGAAAGCAGACCAAAGCTGAACCAGGGGCAGGGAGATGAAATGATTAGCACTGACGAATTGAGAAAAGCGGCAATATGTATATATATAGCAACGCCTAGACCTGTGGCGCGGGATATTTCTGATAGATTAGAAGGAGCCGCACAAGAAATTGATGAGCTGAGGGAATTTGCGATATGGATGACCGGATGTTACGACTTCAGCCAGCATCCATATTTTTGCCTTAAACGTGACAAACTTTTAAAGGAGCAAAAACCCGCTGGCTAAAAACAAGTATAAAACCGATGATTGCCTATAATCCCCAAAGACTTTAATTTTTTAGCCCATGATGGTGAAACGCTCAACGTATGATAATGTGTAGGGCCTCCCACAAAATCCTTAATCCGGCCAAGATAAATTTGCTCTGCTATCATAACACACTCAAGCCAGACGGCACCCTTTATTTTTTTGGCAGTTATTAATTTTTTCAGATTTGAATCGAGTTGATTAAAGCATGAAAATTGTTTGGGACAGAGAATAACTTGCCTCCAATTATATCCCCAGCCCCAATGGCCCGGATGTTTTACTCTTGTTAACACAGTTAATCCGACACCAATTTTTCCGCTCCATGTTTCTGACCGGGCCTCCCCGAATATGAGCCCCGCCAGTAAATCAAATTCCGACCAGCAAAGAAGCATGTTATCTGCGCCATGTTTTGATTTCATTTTAAGCCAACGCCCAGTAAGTCGCCCCCCGGCCTTTTGACCATCCCATTGCCGTCCAGCCAGGGAGCGTGTTGCGTAATTGGGATGCTAAAAATATAACTATCTTTTTTTATTCAATTCCAACCCCCCCAGGTTTTCCGGGAGGCTCCCAGTTTGTACAACTAAATACTCCAGCATTATATCGTATGCTTTCATGCCCGGCCTGGTCGCAAGCGCCTACCATAAAAAGCCTTAGCTCTCTACTCGGTACATCATACACAAGCTCTGCGGTTGGTGCTGTTACTTCGCCTACCTGCTCCCATGTCCAGGTAGTCATATCTACTTGCGTTCCCATGTAGACCCTGTAGCACTGTATGTCGGGTTCCGGATTAGCATCCCATTGAAGATGAATTTCTTTGGCTTGTGCTACCAGGAAAGCCACGGGCAGAAGAACAGCGGCAAAGAACAGGATAAATAGCAATTTATTCCACAGTTTCATGATGTTGTCTCCTTATTCTGGTCTTACCAACCTAAACGTACCGCAGTCCATCATTGCGGGATCGTCTATTGCATAACCAAGAGCTGGATGCAGCGGGTTCTCCATCCTGCCACCTCGCATACCAACACACTTGATTTCCCATTCTCTGGCGTTATCTCTCAATATGATTCCCCATGTGGATTCCAGGCAAAACAAGCCTTCTGCCAGTATGTCGTAGGTGTCCATGCCTCTGGCTATCCAAGATCCGCAACACTCTGTAGCGTTAACGTTACAGCTTGCAGGCTCGGCATAGATGGATATGGTTGCTAATGGCCCGTCGACGTTAGACACAAAGATCCACTCCGGATCTTCATAAACTATTAAGAATGCCTGCAAGAAAGGTATTGTGTTTGTGTCCACAGGTATGTCCGGCGGTGTGTCTTCTTCCCCTGGCGGTGTCGGTGGATTGAAGAAGTCATCAAAGGGGGACCCTGCACAGATAATAGGGAAAGCCAACAAAAAACAGAAGAGTATGGATAGACATTTATTTTTCATGTGTCCACCCTACTCCTTCTTGTCTCGAGTGGCCACTCCCAACAACCCTATGATTGTAAATCCGCAGGTCACTATTTCGCCAACCATTTCCGGGGACATGTAGGCACCACAGGCTGTAGCTATGGCAGCGAGGCCGCGCCAGGTAGAAGGTTCTTTGAGCCTGCCGACCAAAAAGTCGAGCCCTTTTCTTTTCTTTGCGAGAGGGATATCGCTTGGCATAGAAGCAAATGCCCTTTTTACTTCATCAACATCCTCGGCCATTTCCTTGTATTTTTCTTCTATTCCAACAGGATTAGTCATACATATCTCCCTTTAATGCACAAATATTTTTATAACTGAACTGCCCAGAAGCGCAAGAGCGAGAACTATCCCACCCCCAATACTGGCATAAAACTTTAAAGTAGAGGGACCCGGAGTGTCCTTGAGTTGTTGTTTTAGCAAGGCAACCTCAGTGACAAGCCCGCCTTTGTTGTCAGCACCATTAAGAACAACAAACACCTTGCCTAATAATGTTTTAATATCGGTTAGCTGGTTTAAGCATTCAGAATCATTCATAAAGCAACCTCCGCCAACAAGCTATATTTACACCTCAAAATACAGAACGCATTTACCCGTTGCTGAGTTGACAGAGTTTCCGGAAAGGTTAAACGTCCATGTGCCAGCGCATAGCCTTGGACCGTAATCAGCGCCTATCTTTGGTTGTGTCTGCTCACTGTTTATGGTATGCCTATCTTTGAGCTCACCTCCAAAAACATCGACCCCATATTCATCCTTAATTTCGATGTCATAGCTAGCAGTCGGAGCAACAGACCCCGGATCAGTAACGGCAAGGACGCACTTGCGCCCGAGGACAGCGAGTACATTGGCTGCACTAAAATCAACAGCAGTGACAGCTCCCCCACTCGACGCGCCAACCCAGTCAATCTCAGCAAGTACTATTCCGCGATCCTCAGAGTAGGGCGTGGACACCTTTGAAATTGTTATGGTTACAGAACCAGCCATTTTATTGTCTCCCCTTACTTCCATATAGTAGATTAAAGTTACTCATTCTTGTTCTGATGCCTTCGTTTATCGCGTCAACCGTTTTTTCTTTCGACTCTTTGGCAAGTGCCTTGTTTGCTTCCACCTCATTTCGCCTGCCCCTTAGCCTCCGGATCTCTTTTCGGTCAAGCTTTACCCTGTCTCTGAATCGTAGTTGCCACGAATATTTTGTCCTAACACTGGAAAGCTTTTCAATGTCCTTAATTTGTGCAAAATGCTTTTCAGACTTTTCGGCATATCTTATTTCATTAAGATTATCATAAAACTTTGTCCGAGTATAGAATTCGCTTTTCTCACCGTAAAGCCTTCTGGCGAAAGGAATCTTGCTAACCTTAACATCTTTCTTTGAAAGGGTTGCGGGCAATTCAAGGACATTACCCATAAACTTGCCCGCCCCACCGGTAAAGGTGTCTACAAACAAGTCAATAATCTCTGGAGATATATCAATTTTTCCGGGGACAACCTCGTCTCCACCGGTCAAGTCATTTAATTCCTTAGATATGACTTTAGATAAACCCCTGACACTTTTCCAGTGCATTTGATATTCAGGTTTCGGAACGTCAAATGGCATTTGCTCTGGTTTAAGAGGAGCTCCGGCAAAGTTCTTATTCTCTTTCCATTGAACAAACGGATCAAGTATGGTCGGAGCAATAAATTGTAGAATAGATCCTTCCCCTCCTACAGGATTAAATGAGCTTATGACCGCACTCGCCAATTTTCCAGCAGCACCTATAGCGGAGAACTCTTTTTTATTTGGATCTACTGCCTCGCCTATTACCTGGCCGAGCACATGGAGGGTGTTATATCCCCATGGAAGCGGACAAATCTTAAAATAGTCTCCGTTCGGACGCATAAGAATCAGATTTCTCTCCTTAATCCAGCTAGGGATTTTGTCGTATTTCTTTTCTCCGTCGTCGTCGTCACCACCTAATGTCCTGTTTAAAATGTCCAGCATTACAGCGAAACCAACGGTCCCGTACATCATAGCTCGAACTTTCTTATTTCTTTTTGCTGCCATTATTAGCCTTGCGCTGCCCTGTATGTTGGCACCAAAAAACAAGTAGAAAGCACCCAGGGCCTGGCCGACGTCTCCCCTGCGGTTAAAGTTAACGGTAAGGTTTTTAGCCGCTGAAGCAGCCTTTTCCTTGCTGATGCCAGCCTTTACAAGATGTTTGTATGTTGACAGCCTGATCGCATTCTCAACGGCAACATTTTCTCGGCTGATCAAGGTAAAGGCACTCTTAATAATTTTTCTGGCGGATACCCCGGGACCAGACCCAAGCAATGAAAGCTTTTTCTTAAGAGCCTTCTCCCTGGACTCTGTGTCTTTGTAGTACTCCATCCATCCGGTTTGGCCACCATGTTCTCTAAAATCTTTATAGTCTTGTGACCATTCAGTATCGTATTTTCCCCTAATGCCCTTCCGTATCCCGGCAAGAGCCTTAAAGACATCTTTGAAAATTCGGCCCCGAATTTTCTCGGCCTGTGTGTCGTTGATGTTATAGCCAGCGGTTTGAAGATCTTTCAGAAAGTTATTTAATATAAATTCAGGGCTAGCAGCAGTATTCACTATTGCCAGGTAGCGATTTATCTTAGACATTATATTTATAATGGCATTACCGCTTCCAGATCCCAGGTTTTTCAAGCCAATGGCTATTCTTTGGGCATGAACGTTCTGCTCGTCGAAAGTTATCGTGTGCTCAACCCCGTCAACCTTTACCACTAAGACATTATCTTTGAATTTGTACGCACGGTCCTTTCCATACACCACTTCGCCCAAGGAAGAGGGTAGCCCGGTCATTGGATCAACCTTGCCGTCAAACACCCGAGTTTGTTCAGGGTAACCTTCTGGCCGTTTACCGCGACTTCTCCAGCTCCTTTTGCTCAGTAAAGGCTTTAATTCCGGGGCGTCAACCTCCCACATGCTGCTTTTATGCTTACTCGCAAACTTGAGCATTGCACGGCCAATCTTTGCTTTCTCTGCCCTTATGATTGAGGCCTCATGTTGAGCCAAAATGTTAGTAAGTATGTTCACCGCACGTCTCTGTGAGCTACCAGTGAGGCGCCGCTTTGACTCAGGACCGGCAATATTCATCCCTTGCCCTCTTTTTGGCATCCCGGCGTCTTTACCTTCTCTCTTGAGAGGGACATAAAACTTGTAAGCACTGGACCACGCCTCAATTTCCTCGGGAGTAGCCAAGCCCTCCGCTACAAGTAAATCCCTGGTTGACCCAACCACATCGTCAACCTTTTTGGCAAGAATTTCCATGGCCTCATTGCCTTCGTACTCATTAAGGATGCCATCGGCCTCTTCGTCTGTCATCCCGGAAAGGGCTTCATTGTCCTCTCTTTTTGGATTCAAGGCCATAAATCTGGCGTTGGCCTCTCTGGCGTGTCTCGCATAAAGGTATCGCTCAAGATTTTCAAGACCGATGCCTGTCTTGACTATGTCTTCCGTGAGCGGATCAATTACGTTTGCGTCAAATTCCTCTACTCGTCTCGCGACCTGATCATGGTAAAGCTCTTCAGTCTGATAGGTGTTTTCATCGTCCTCAAGCTCTACATGCGGAGGTAATACAATGGCATCCTGTACAATCTTGAGAGAGTTGAAACGGTCCTGAATTTTGAATTGAATAAGGTTGAAAGCCTGCCGCACACTTCCTTCTATAGGTAGGTCGAAACCTTCAGGAGATATGGGACTTTCAAAAACCTTCTTCGCAACCTTAATCCCTTCAATGTTTTCGGTGGTTAACGAAGCCCCTGTACCCTTGAGGGTCTGCTCGACCAGTGCAGCGGCCCAGGCAGAAAGGTCCTGCTCATCCGAAAGCTTTAAATGTGCCGGAAGCTGCGGAGGCCCGCCCCTTATTATACCGTGATAGGACTCTATCGCCTCCCTTAGAAATTGTGACCTAAAGCTAAGGTCAAGGGCTTCAGCATGGTTTCCCTTTTTCTTTTGAACTTCCGATTCCATTAAGACAGAATGTCTCATTTTATCAATCTGTTCTATCTCTTCTGGAGTTGCTATTTTGCCAAAGTCTGCGGCCTCCCTCGCGCTTCTGAAGTCTGGAATCCCCTCGGAAAGCTTGAGGTCGCTATCTTTAATCGATATGCTGGTAGCCTTAAGGTTTCTCGCTGTTTTCCCTATAGCACTTGACGCAAGGGCAATGTAGTCCTCTTCGGTGAACCTGCCAGGGCTTACGCCAAGATGTTTCACAAGCCAAGCCTTGGTCGCTGCAATTAATTTTCTGTGCCACTCAAGCTTTCTGTTACCCCTGGCCTCCACAAAGTATGCAAGGGCCTCTTCGTTTACATTTTCACGGGGAGTTGATGAAGGAACCACGGCGTATGCTCTTGCAATGGCCCGGCCCAGGTCTGAGTTTTCATATCTCTTGGCAGCAAAGTTAGCAAAGATATACTGGCTTAACTTTTCGCCAAAGATTTTTTTGTAGCCATAGTGGACACCCAGTTCGTGAAGAAGCACAGACCAGGCATGCCCTTTTTTGATTCGACCAGGAATCATATATACAGTGCTTGATCCATCTGAATATGTAACAATGAAAGCCTTGGCTGTTTCTACCGTTCTGCCGAACTTGGCTGTCGCAGCCTTGCCATCTATGAACCTGATCTTTCCTTCTCTGATAAGGGAATTAGTGGCATCATTCCCTATGTGGCTGGATATTTCATTCCCGATAGATACAACATTACTGGCTATCTGCCGACGTAACAGTAGTGGCGTCTTGCTCTTTAACTTTTCCAAAGAAGTACTATCAAAGGATGATTCAAACGCAGGTCCCTTTTCGCCCTCTTTCTCTTTTTGTTCAGATGCCTCAAATTCTACATCAGCGGTGCGGTCACCTTCGTCGGGTATCCTGTGTTGCTTGCTGTCATCAGGTGGTGCAGATCGTTCACCAGGGACACCGCCAGCGCCTTCGGCCCCAGCTTCTCCCGTCCCTCCGGTTGAAAGAGAGCTTCCTCTTCCCCCTCCTCCAGATAATTCAGGAACCCCAGGGCTTCCGCCGGTTCCAGCATCAGAAGGTACTCCACCTGCTCCCTCAGCTCCGGAAGGTTGTTCCGGTTGAACAATGGCACCTCCTGGTACAGCGCCCACTCCATCAGCTTCAGGGAGTGTAGCTCCCAGTTTGACGGGTTCTGATCGAGTTCCTGAAGCGCCTTTTTTGCCAGTAAGTTGATCGGTTCCTGGTTTTCCTTGTTCGCGTTGTCTTGCATTGTAGACATCCTCCAATAGTGGCACGGCATCTTCTACCGCTTCCACTGATTCAGTTACAATATTTTCGAGTGAAGACGTTTTACCTGTCTTATCTATAACTATAAGCACGTTATCGAAGTTTGTCCCATATTTCACGTATTCCTTTCCAGAAATAGGTATAACGGCCTTAACATTATATTTAGATGTAATGCCAGCCCACCATTTCTTGAAGGTAGGTTTATCCATTGCCATGCCACGACCAGCAATGGCCACAAGGCGCCCGCCTTCCTCAAGCCGCTTAAGCCCCTCCTCTATGTGGTCGGCACCAACCTTTGTATCCATCTTGGTGCCTTTCATGTTTACGTCAGCGGAGAAGGGCGGATTCATCAATACGACTGTTGGTTTCACGTTCTCGGGAAGAATGGCATTCAGGTGTGCGGCATTCTCGCGGTACACCTTAATACCAAAGTTTTCGAGGATATCTGCACGGCGGTCGCTGATCTCGTTCGCGACTACTTCTTTAGGGTTTTGAGACTGTGCCGCAGCGACAAGGCTACCGACGCCTGCACTCGGTTCGAGGACAACATCGTTCCTGCCTATGCTGGCCACCCATGCAGCCAGATAACTATGTGATGGAGGCGTTGAAAACTGTTGTAAGTCAATCTGGTCTTTCGTGCGCTTCGTTTGAGTAACGATCCCGGCCATTGTTGCTTTTAGATATCTTATTGCCTCTGACGCGGAGGCTATCCCCTTCACTGCAACTTTCACCCACAAGTTAACCCCAAGCTCTTGCGCTTCGTAGGCATCCCTGGACGTATATTTTCCGTCAGTCTGAGTGCCACCAAAGGCATCGTCAGCCTGCCTAAACAGATCTCTCCATGTGTATTGCTTGCCAGAGGATATCATTTCAGTGACCCAGGAAGCCAGCTTTACAGTAGGTGTTTGTTCCTTTTTCGGTTCTGTCTTCTTCTCCGGGGTTGCAGGTTCTTCTATCTGTTTAAGCCCGGCACTGGTTAAAGCCCTGTCGATGGTTTCGCCTATCGACCATTGAGCAGGCGCTCCGGGTCCGAGGGTTTCCCTGACGCCGCTTTCTGTTATCTGTAGATAGTACGTACTTCCGGGCTTATCACGCATGACCTTATAGGTTATGCCTTCGTGCTGTGCTACACCTACACTTTTAAGACGTTCAATAAATTTATCCTTGGTATATAAACCCGGCTTCTCTGGTTTGATGGTCGCAGCAGGCTTCTCAAATTTCTCCGGACCCTTATAATTCTTTTTAAGTACAGACACGACGCTGTCATACTCAGTCTGCGCTTCACTTACCTTGGCCTTGACAATACTAAGAATAGCTTCATGATCGGAGATACCCTTGTCTTTGCTGACTTCTCGCGCACGGGAAACCATTTCCTTGATCTCTTTGGGCTTAAAATTGTTTTTGCGTAAACATTTTATGGCATTTTTCATTACAATTTCCCCGATAAAACAATGGCTATTACGACACTAACTACATTTTCATCGTCATTGACCTGACGCCTATGAAAATCTCTAAGGTACTCTCTCTCTCCTGCGTCAGCTAAAAGACGCCCGCCGCCACCACCACCAGACCCACCCCGTGTAACCGCCACAATCAGGGCAATATAGCCATCTGTGGCGCAACCAATGGGAATGTTGCTTGAAATATAACCATTGGTTGCAACGTCTAAAGGAATCATTATGATGTCCTTGTTACAATACTTAAGCTTTTACCGTCTCCCGATATTGCCAGGCTTATTGTTCCAACGGCCCTGGATGTTGGTGTAACTGTCATTGGATTGGATAAATCCAACCCCTGAAGTTTATGAAGATTGTCGAGGTGCGAGCCTCCGGCCTCAAGCCAAGTCTTAATTTCACCGACCGTTGGAGGGGTTGTTGCATTTCGAGAAGACACGGCCACATCCAGATTGCTGACGTCAGCTTTATACTGATTCGGATTATCAAGGTCGGTCTGAAGCGCAGCTATCGCGGTGTCGTATTCGCTCGGTACGGAGAACCCCGTCGCCGTAATCCAGTTACCCTGATTAGTTTGGAGCTCATCAGTGTCACCTACAATATCGGAAAGTTTAGTGCTGTTGTCATCCATCTCCGTTCTGATCTCAATGACAGTCGGTGGAGTGGTCGCATTCCTTGTGGAAACAGCCACATCCAGATTAGAGACGTCGGCCCTATACTGGGCAGGGTTGTCCAGGTCAGTTTGGAGAGCGGCTATCGCGGTGTCATATTCACCCGCCGCAGATCGAGTGGACACCAACACGTCTAAATTGGAGACGTCAGCTTTGTACTGATCAGGACTATCAAGCTTTGTCTGGAGAGCGGCTATCGGCACATCATATTCATTGGGGACTGAAAATCCAGTAGCTTTGTACTGAGCAGGATTATCTAAGTCAGTTTGTAGAGCGGCTATTGCCACATCGTACTCGTTGGGCACTGAGAAGCCTGTAGCCGTAACCCAACTGCCCTGGTTGGTCTGAAGCTCGTCGGTATCATCCAGCACCATATTTACTAAACTGTCAAGATAACAATCCTCCGCAGCATAGACGGGGCTCCCGCCGCCAGTATCCCAAACAATAGAACCAACAAAATCATCGGGAAAACTTATGTACTTGCCGTACACGCCGCCTCCGACTTCAAAAATTGCGGCCGTTGATCTTGCAACCTCGACAGTACCGTCCACTTTAAGCAGGGTATAGCCTATGGTCCCGACCAACCCAGTTTGCGAGCTGCCCATGGAGCAAATTTTGGAAATCGATATTGCCATTTATTTCTTTCCCATTACCGCCTTTATTTTTGCCGCGTCTTTTTTTGTTTGCTCTTCCACCGCCATTTCTTTTTCTTTTGCCTGGCTTTCCTCTTCAATCAATCTTTTCAGACAAAAAATCTCACCTTGACGAGTGAGCATGCCGTCGTGAAGATCAGAAAGGTCTTTCTGTAGTTGCACCTGAGCTTGCTGAGCTTGTTTCTGCATTTGCAGTCTTTTATAATCAAACTGTGCAATTTCTTGTTCTACCTGTTTTATCCGTTCTGCCTTGTTCATGTGGTAATCTCCATTGCTGTATCTTCCTGTTGTTTCGCCTGATAAGCAGCCACCACTTCAGGGGTATGAAGTTTTTCTGCTATTGCTTTGCTCATCACGTCTGCCCTATCTGGATCATCACCGGGATTTATCCAGGTCCGGTGGAATTTCTTACTCACCTCTTCTCCTTCGTCGAAAATTCTGGTTATTCGTCTAACTGCAATCCTGCCAAAATCATCGAGCACACGATCATATGTTACGATCTCTTCAAGCCCTGTCCCGGTCGGCTCTTTCTTCTCAATAGCAAAAGCGGCCAGTGTGTCCTTATTGGTAATCGCCGCAACTATATCCTTTGACCTGTCGTCCCAATCTGCCATGTGTCCTGGATCGATAGGTGTCATAGGATCGGAGTATTTATGATCAATAAAGTTACCTTTATCATCTTGGTATTCAGTAATTATTCTGAGTTGAAGGTTTCCGTTTTCGGTTATTGAATGGTGAAATTTCATATTTTTAGACAGCATTATCCTGTTTTCCCTGTTTTTTCTTTTCCCAGTATTTTTTCACTCTAATACTTCGTGCCAACCTTCGTTCTTTTGTATATGACGCCCTCATCCTTCTCTTTGTTTCTTCTGTTTTTGGGACACCCTTCTTAGCTTTACTTATCTTTGCTTTATGTTCTTCTGTAAACACCCTACCTTTTTGTGCTTTACTCATATTTTTTATCTGTTCTTCAGTAAATATTATCCCCTTATGAGCTTCACTCATTTTCTTTTTAGTCTCTTCAGTAAGCTTTCTGCCATAAGCAGGGTGGTTTCTTATATCGACATATCTTGCTTTGGCACTTTCACTTATCTTACGCTTTGCTTCTTCGGAACATTTTATACCTTTCTGAAATTCAGACATTTTTAGTTTGGATTCTTCACTATGCTTAAAACCAATTGCACTTCCACCACCAATTAAATGATTGTATCCTTTTTCAATTACCCTGTAATAACAAATATAATATATTTCTAATCTATTTAATTCTTCTCGGTCAGCACACTCATGTATAATCTTCCATTTAAAATCTTTTGGGTTATACTTTCTTAATGCCTTATAAAAATGGTTATCATACCTGTTCCCTTTGGCTTCATAATAATGCTCTTGTTTTCTTTTTTTAAGAGTATGTATAGTTTGACCAATATACATCTTGCCATTTAATTTATTTGTAGCTGAATAAATAATCATATCTTATTGTATCACATATTCATTTAGAGTGGTGAAATTTCAGTAATTTTTTCATTTTAATTCCTACGCTGCAAGATAAGTTATATCAATTCCCAAAGCCCAAGCAGTATCTACATCAGCGTTATCTAAAGTGTGAGCTGTACCGTTATCTGCAAGTTGAATGAGTCCAAAATAATCATTCGCTCCATAAATAGAAGCAAAAACCCCATTAGGTAAACTACCACCATGATCAGACAGAAATACCATAGTAAAAACTCTTTCTGCAATTCCGGTTAATTGTAAACATGTAAAGGGTATAGACACATGAAGATTTCCAACCGGAGAACTTGCAGATGTAATAGCTAGCTCTCCAGCAAGATGCACAGTCCGGCCAATTTTTGTGTAGGCAAAAGTCTTGTTGGTTGCCATAACATAACTACCTGACGTACTACCGGTAATGGTGGGTTCGTATGTCCCCTCCTCATAATCATCGAGCGTATTGGCGTCAGAGCTTGGAACTGCCGTGGCAGGGAACTTTATTTGACCTTTTGCTAAAATAACCACACTGTTATGGTCAATCCTCACTGCTTCTGTTAAATTATTCCCAGTATTAGCAGAATCATCCACATAAAACGCTAAGCCACCCTGATCTGCGTCTGCTGTAGTTTCAACAGCAGCTATAGCGGCCATTTTTGTGCTTGCTCTTCCAGGACCTCCTAATGTAAGTGCCGCTCCTATATTGTTATCCCCCGTCCCCTCAGAGGTGTTTTCTAAAAATAAAGTGTCTCCACTTAAAGTGGTTGTATAAGGATCGAAGGCTGTTGTTGCTTTTATATGTCCCCTGGCAAGAGGAGTCACCCCGATACCAATTTGCCCAGTAGCATCTGCCTGTAAAGCCGGATCTGGACTTCCATCACTCGCCACCAGCTCACTGTGCCTGTGCAAAGCATCAGCTATGGAATTGTTGGTTAAAGTCTCAAGCTCTGCCCCTGTGGCCGTTGTGTCGTTGTGGCTGGCTATGGAATGAGCTTCAGCATGGTGGTCGTCTGTAGAAACATCGCTCAGGCTGTCATGGGAGAGGCCCAGGGCGTCAATGTCAACCTTGGTCTGGTCTGCGGCAGCACCATCCTCCACATTGATCAGGGTCCTAATCTGGGCAGGAGTCAGCGCAGCTATATCTCCGGCAGTTATCCTCCCGACAAGGGTCTGCTCCCCGACTGTTAAGGCAGCAGGCGTATCGTCAGCGTCGGCCTTTAGGAGAGTGTTGGCGTCAAATAGCGCTTTTGTAACCAAACCAGATAAATCCTGGTCACCAGTATTCACCCCAGATTGATTACCTAAGTTTGTCAGCTCAGTAGAGGTAAGATGATAATACCCTCCAATCGCTCCACCATCTAATCCGCCAAGATCGTTATGATTAGACACCGAGGTTCCGGAAAAGAAAGTATCTGTTACCATCTGTACTTCGGTAAAAGATCCGCCCGATTGAGGAGCTATAATACATCCAAGCAATGCGCCAAAATAAACCAGATGGTCAGGCTTTGATGGTTCGGGAGCGGTTTCTGCTTCAGCCAGGGTGTAGGAATCTCTGCCATAAACGACATACACATGCCCGTCTATGTGCATATAAACCCAGAAGCAGCCATACTTGTTATTTCCAATCGTATTTAAAGTCCCAGTGCCGTCGTCGTAATGCTCGAAATCTATTACATTAGAAGCCGCTCCATAGGTCCACCCTGAAGGTGCGGCTCGATATACGGGCGAAAAGGTTATTCCAGAAGAATCATAGATAGCTACCGTAAAAGAATTTATTCCACCATAGATTATGCCTTCTGTCGTTATAAAGTTGTTCGTTCCGGTATAAGATATGGTAGCTCCACTCTGTAGCGCCAAAGACCTTACCGCTCTTGCCAGCTCATGGAGTTTCTGCACTCCATCCTGAAAACGGTATCCAGTGCTTGCCGTATGGACCACATTAGAGCTGTCTCTCATCACCCTACCGATAGGAATACTTCTCTTGTCGGTGTCGTATAGGTTTGATCCAGATATGCTTATTGTGGGCGAGCCGCCGTTGTAATTAAGATGAGCCCTATAGATGGTGTCAACTACAGTTATGGCCTGGTTGTCTTGCTCAGCCAAAGACACTTCCACCAGTGCTCCGGTTGCGCTATTGGTGGATCTCAGAAGGGCAGTGAGCGCGGCCACCTTGAATGTGTTGGCGTTTGTTCCGTCAGATATCTCTCCACCGGTTACAATCATCGGAGAGTCAGCATCATCAGAAATATTTTTCAGCGAGGTTAACTGAGAATCTATCTGAGCATGGGTATTCGAGCCTATGCTCGCAAGCTCAAGGTGATCATCTATTATTCTGAGTGCAGTCATTTACTTGTCTTTCTCAGCATCTATGCTTTTTATGAGACCATCCCGGCCTCTATTTATCTTGAATTTCCATGATGAACCGCCATCTTTGCG
>Ga0075116_10000409_pt1 | contig 20174 bp, 34 predicted proteins | sample AntAceMetag02UKC_FD_69786 | JGI IMG/M metagenome (GOLD analysis project Ga0075116, IMG submission 69786) | Saline lake microbial communities from Ace Lake, Antarctica- Antarctic Ace Lake Metagenome 02UKC | ecosystem: Environmental > Aquatic > Non-marine Saline and Alkaline > Saline | place...
CCTTTCTCCCAAATTTTGTATTTCATTTTATGAATTTATACGCTTTATATTCCGTTCCTTCAACTTTGTACTTACCTATCATCATCTTCCGACCGTTTTTGGTGGTCGTGGTTATCATGCTTTTTGGTATCATTATTTTCTTCTTTAATTTCATTGAGTAAAATTCGTTCGGTTTCATTGACATATTGTATCACCTATTGACATAGTATAGATTGAAGTTTATCGGCTTCAACCGTGTTAGTATTATTCTATCGTTGAATCGCTGGCTTATTAGGACGTTACCTTGCTTGTTGACGTTGTTCATTATCTTGTTGACCTGATGAGTCTTATTTCTGTTTATGATAACTTCATCAGTGAACCTTAATGATCTGAGTTTCATATAGAGTTCTTTATCCGATGTTCGTACTTTTATATTATTCATTTTAGTCCGTAAACGCTTTACCTGTCCATAACCAAAATATTCCGAGTCCATAGCCAAGACTGAGGATTGTTGCTAATGCTGACGATATTTTAGCAAGGAACGCTATATACGCTGTAGCGCCTATTGTTGGTGTGAACATTAATAATGCGCTCTCCAACATCTTGATGAAGCCAAATAATAAGGTCCCAATGCCTTTGACGAATTTAATGATCTTACCTATGAAGAATGCGTCTAATAGTACGTCCTTGACATTAGAACTTTCTGACGACGTGCTTGGCAGGGTTACGTTTCCTTCAAGACTGTTTATTAATTCATCACGTCCTTGGGTCTGGTCGGCTATCGGTGTTAGGATGCTTGAATATGCAGGATCCAAATTTGGCATAGTGAATATGAGTATTCCTGACGCTATATTAAGCATGAACGTGAATAATATTATTTTAAATGCTATCTTCATTTTGTAAACACCAAATATAGTATTCCTGCTAGTGATACTAACGCGAGCAAGATTAATAGACCTGCTACCTGTGCTTTAACAGCGCCGATATATATTGCTATGAATATTAATGTTGAGATTAGTACTGCTGGTGGGTTCTTGGTTTTTATCAATAGCATTATTTCGAACACCATTAATAATGCGCCGACAGCCCAACCGAATGTGGCGGTATTATAAAGTGTGAATGCTGCGTCTATAACTCGTCCGTCATAGAGTTCTGCCCAGCCTGTTGCATTAGTCATTGTGGTAACCTCTTATTATCTGATACTTTCATATGATAGAGGAAGTTGAATAATAGGCCCAGTACCAAGATCACGATAGATATTGTCATTAATTGGAAGCCTGCGAATATACCTGCAAGCCCTAGTATTAGATAATTTACATAGATCTGGGTTGTCACAGTACCGAGCAGCATTATAACGCTAAGGAATAAGACAACACCCCATTGGATGTTCTCGAAATCATACCCTTCGAATAACGAGTTTGTGTATACCGATTCTTGCGGCGTATAGATGACACGCGTCAAGACTGTGGTATCGCCACCGATTATATAAGTGAGTTTACCGTAGAGCGTGTAATTCTCGTATTCGCTCACGTTCTGTGGCGTGAACACTATCGAGCTTGATCCGCTGATTGTAGCAGTATAGAACTCTTGTAGTGATTCGTTAGTGGTATTGAATAATAGTAAATCCCATTTCACGGACGTGGTGTTCGAGTTCTCGTCAGTATAGAACGCGTTAGCCTGTAGCGTGCTGGAGTTTCCAGTGATATAAGTGATAGCGGTTATACCAGTGCCTATGATACTATCAACAGACGTGTCGACATTACTTGTCGTTACCGTTATCTCTTTACTGCCGGTGAGGTCTGCACCGTAGAAGCCTAGTACGTTATCTGGGTTATTACTGCTCTTTAGCACTAGGATATACTCGTCGTTCTCGATGAGGTATGTGCTCATTTTATTCTCCGCGTCTATCTGATCGGAGTGGATCACTACTTGTGCGCCTTCGATGTTTTTCATTATGAACAGTTCTATGTCCAGGTATTGCCCTGCATAATCATTGATGATGAACGAGTTGAATATTGATTGAGTGGTCAATAGATTAATAAGATAAACGTCTTGTGTGAAGATGTCTGTCTCGCTAGATAGTAGGACTCGAGTGTATACAGTATTGTCGTACGTCACCGTGAACCGCAGTTTTGTATATTCACAGCTTATGCTAAGGTTATACGTTGAGTTGTCTATTGTGTACTTATATGAGCCTATATCAGCGCATACGACGATGACCTCTGTGGAGTTCGCACTGCTGAGATTGAACGGATCGAGCGTTTCTTCGTCTATCAGGTTGAGCGTCGCGAAGAAGCCTGCCTCTGCATAGATTGTAATATTGTCTAGCGGGCTGAGTGTGAATGTCCCGTTAGTGTTTGGGTATCCTATTTTCTCGGCTAAATATTTGTATTGACCACTTGTGAGATTGAATTCTGTCTTAGTCGTGATCCCGTCATTGATAAAGTTTGATGTATTAATATTTTCATCAGTATTATTTAAAAACCAATCAACATCAGTATATTCAGTAGTATTAGCTAAGTTTGTTAATATCATATTTACTTGTGCTTGATATGATGTTGCAGTGAGTATGATGCTATTATTATAATCATTATATGTTTGATTAAAGTATGTATTACTATTAATATTCCAAATGAATATATCTATTAAGTCTTCATAAATTGGTGTATAAATAGATCCATTAGTTGTGCTTATTGTGAATGATCCTGTAGAGTTTGTTATTGTAGCCGAAAATGAATCAATATACGTTTCATTATAATCGTTAGTAAGGTTTAATTTAAATTCTGTTGCTGATGTAGAGAATGGATAGCTTATACCAGTACCACTATTATATAATTCGTCTATTTCTGTTTGGTTTAATGCTTTTGACCAAATTCCAATTTCATCTTCTTTAACGTCAGGAGTTGCAGCATATATAGCTATATCAGTACCATACCCAAAAAATAAATATGATGGTGTGAATGTTGCACCAAGATTGTAATTTGAATGATAAACGCTATTTTTATAAATCTTCACTATTTGGCTAGTATCATACACGAAGGTAAACATATTCCATGCGTCTTCAGTATATAGTACAGTCGTATCAACATAATTCCCAGGATATGAGTGACCAGTACTATAGAATAATTTCCCTGTACTGCCTCTTAATGAAAATATACGTTGGTGTCCATTGGTTGTTCCTGTTGAGCCATCACTAATACCTACAAGTCCATATATTCCTGCTGGTTGTGTGGTTGGATATACCCAAAGATTAATTGTTCCAGTTGGTGCTGCAGTTCCGAACGTAGCGAGTCCTGTGGGGGTTGTTTTCCTGAACCCTTCGTTAGACGTAGAATCAAATAAAATGGCGTTATTAATAATACCTGTTTCACCCCGTGATGGGCTTCCTATAATAGTACCGTCGTTTATACTTAAACTATCGCTTACTACACCGGTTGTGCCGTCTATTTTCCAATATCCAAGAAGATTTGTAGTTAAATCATCAGCTAATACAAAACTACTTAATAGCATAAATACAATTCCGAGTATGACAAATTGTTTATCCATTTAGCATCATTTTTTGTACGGACCTCTGACATAGGATACCCTACGCTTCGAGTGTGGACTATCGACACCGCCTTGTACCGGTGCTGATTGTTGGACTGGAGTTTGTGCTTGTTGAGGTATTGGCGCTTGGACTTGTTCTGGCTCCTTGCCGAGTAGCATTAGGATCTTATTCCGTTTTGATACATTATCAGGCATTGGAGTAAGTTGTTGTTGATTTACGCCGAATCCACCGAATTTGGTAGTGGTACCGGATATAGTAGATACAGCACCACCGACAGCTCCCACTGCTGATTTTACCTTCTGCCCTTCCGTCTGCCGGCTTTCCTCTCTAGCTCGTATTTCTCTTCGCAGCATTGCTACTTTACGCTTTTCTATGCTAGCCCGCTCTTGACGTTCTGCTTTACGGTGCAGGTCTGGACGTTCTGCTTTACGTCGTAGGTCTGCGTTACGCAATGCTTGCTCTTGTTTTATTTGTTTATTATTGATAAGGAACGATTGTAGTTTGCTGGCTTTCGATTGTGGTGCTTCGTTGAAATTATCGCGTAATTCATCGCTAGGGTTCAGCTTATCCTCTATAGTATGTTCTGGACCTTGTTCAAACTTATTCCTAGGGTTACAGTCTAGCATATTAATAAGACCGTCACCGTCGAAGTCGTTGAACGGATTAAGCCCTTTTTGTTGTTTTATCCGTTTTACACCCATGCTCTTCGTCTTATTTATGGACATCAGCGCTTTATTGAACCCGATATTGCCCTTATGCGATGTGATTTTATTAGAGCTGGTAGTGAACTTCTTGAAGCTTATTACATTACCTTTAGCTACGTTCCGCACTCTATCAATGCCTTTATTATGCGGCATCTTGGGCATTACGAACTCTTTCGGCTTGAACTCGTGTATTTTCTTATCGTTATACGTCAGTTTTTTGAATTTGAAATTTTGTAGATCTTTCATTATAGGTCACCTTATGTTATACTTGATCGCCCTCTTTCCTGATGGCTACGACCAGCATGAATATCATCACGATTATAAATAGTATGAACGGGAATGTATTGAAGAAATCCATATACTTATCAATACCAGCGTTAACTTCTGCCTTAGTCACAGCGTCTATAGTGGTAGAATTACTTATCTGACCCTGGATTGTTGGAACTAGATGTGCTGTGAATACTTGCGAGAATACTATAAATATAACACCGATAGCGAATAAACTTACAAGCCCAAACACCCATCCGTTAGCCGTAGAGTTGGCCATTATAAGAACCAACCAGCAAACAATGCTAAGATGATGTCAATGACAAAATAAGAGCCGATAAACCACAGTGCATAACCCCACGTACTTTGTCGTTTGTTATAGCTATGCGCAGCCAATAATAGCGGTATGATTAATTGTATAAGCTCAAACAATGCTATAATAGGAAACATAGAGAATATTATTGTCATACCTAATAAAGCAGATATAATTGTTGGATTTATCTCTTGCCAAGGTTCTGTTAAATATTTTATTGGATTCATTCGGATCACCTTAATATGTTTTATACTAGCAAAGTTATTTCTCTTTTTAACACCGCCCTTGAACGGTTTATTAGGATCTCTCGGATGTGAGTCGATCATATTAACAAGCCCAAACACCCATCCGTTAGCCGTAGAGTTGGCCATTATAAGAACCTCTTGATACCTTTAGGTATATAAACTTCGTTAGTGCGCGTTCTCGTTTTGCCGCGTATCTGTTTCACCTTAGACTTAAACCCTTGCGAGATATCCAGTACTTTATTTTCGATAGTGAACGTCTTATATCCTCTAATTCCTTTGATTCTTCGTACACCACGTTTCGGTTTTCCAAGGAATGTCGGGGTTAGATCTAGCTTTGCGCCAGGCGTGAATTTAGTAGTGAAGTCTGTTGAGAGTCCTGGAGTCAGTTTACTAGTATAATTAGGTGTTGTATCAACGTCTAGTTTAGGTGTCAGGTCCGGTATGAAATCCGTTTTGATAGTCTCTTTGATTGTTGGCGTTATCGCAGGCTTTACTGTTGGCGTTATCGCAGGCGTTATGCCAGCTAGCGCGAACGTATCTATCTTGCCGGTCTTGAGTCCGAGCTTACTAGAGAAATCTGCTTTAACTGATATTTTGCCGGACACTGCAGGGTTGGCCTTGAGGCTTCCTAGCGAGTCTGGTTTCACTGCGGCGACCTTAGTATCTATTACAGTATCGAACGATGTCTTAGGCCCTATTTCGAACTGTGTGCTTGGCGTTATATCAAACCGTGATGAGAACGCGTCTGGTGAGCTGTCTATAGCCAAGTTGGCCTTCTTACCTTTAATCCTGAATTTACCAAAGCTATCGGTTAACGTATCATATTTATTACTGAGTTTTGTGCCGAACGCTGTGATCTTCTCTTCAGGTATGTTTCTTCGTACTGGTTTATTATTAGCCGAATATAATATACCCGTTTGTTTCTTAGGCATAAATTTAATATCATCAATTTGCACTTCACCAGACGTTAATTCTATAACTTTATTAGGTTTATCGTCAAGCATCATTTTAGTACGCTGTTCTTGGCTTAGTCCTTCGACAGACTTGAACGTTCGTGCTTCGAACGGTGTCGGGTCTCGGAACTGTTCGCCCTTGAGATTTGCACCAGTGAATTCTATATCAACACCTGCAGGAAAGAACTTATCTTTAAGACTAGGTTTCACACCAGTATCGAAATCAACACCTCTAGCGAATTTACTGGACGCTCTGCCTGCCGCAAACTCTGTAGTGGCTAACGAGCCTAAGTTCCTAGCACCGCCTGCTATATCACCGGTAGCTATCTGTACTCCGCCGGTGACTGCTTGTATAGTATCGCTAACTTGATCGAGCTTATCTATGAACCGTACTGTCTTGAACGCTTTCGAGCCGGTCTGTGCAAGTTTCACAGCGCCCACGGATAGTCCTACAGACAGACCTACCGCAACTCCTTCTTCGACAGTACCGCGTACTATTGAGCTTTTAGCACGTCCTGCAACTTCTTCCGTAGTCTCAGCACGCGGTGCGTTAGCCCTGATCTTGCTTGATGCAAGGTCTTCCTTCAACGCTTCTAATGTAAGTAAAGAAGGATCTAATTCAGTGGAGTGTATCGGACGTTCGCTTAATTGATCGGTTATAATATCCTTCTCGGATTGTAATGATAATATCTCTACCGCTGGTGCAGGCTTTCCGATGGCTTGTCTTATGGCTATCTCTGATGGTGCTGTAGAGCTAGGCAGTTCTCTACCTTTCTCGAATATATCCGCCTCAACATCTATAAGTCGTTTCTTGCCAGCGCGTGTTGTTGTGAACCCGGAACTCATTGACCCGCTACGCAATTCTTCAAGCTCTTGCGTGCCGATACCGAACCGACCGTCCTTATGCTTGCTATCTATAAACTCCTTCTGTGATGCTCTTGTCTTCGCGTCAATCCGTGCTTCTATAGCTTCAAGTTTTTGCGTGTTCTTATCGAGGTCTTTCGACTTTTTTGATTGGAATTTCTCACTTGATAAAGGAATGGCTAGTGGTGTGAAAACCATAGATAAACGATTAATTAACGGTAATGTATCGATACCTTTTTTCATTGATGATTCTGTCTGTACAACATCAGTACGTCTTGGGTCTTGTGTTCCGCGACCTATGTCGGCCACCGAGAACGATGATGGTGTCGTGGTATAGAATTTATCTCTCCGTTCTGAACGTAATCGTGATGCGTCCGCTTTCAAGTCTGAAATAGACTTACCACGTTCTATCTGTGTTTGTTGGGCGGTCTTCGCGATAAGTATTGTAGAAACCGGTTGTAATCGTTTATCTATAGTTTTCACACCACTAGCCAGTCCTTTATCTATAGTATGTATTGACGGTGTTGCAAGCTCTTGTGCTGCAGCTTTGGTAGCCATCGGTTGTTTAGAAGATGAGGATCGTCTACTGCTACTAGGTCGTTGCACCTTTGTCTTCTCAGCTTTCGCTACCATTTTCTTCACAGTGTCTATTTTAGAAGTTGCAGGTCCTAATGACGGTGCAGATTTACTTGATGATGAGTTAAAGCTTATAGGAACCCTTTGTTTTGAAGGGTCTTTGACTAATAGAGAAGTTGCCATTTTATTAATTTATATGGTTTATCATTTATATACATATCGTAATACACCGCAAAATATAAATAGTACAGACACTCTAGATGACGTATGATAAGCGGAAATATCATTATCGCTTTCTTTGTGATGCAATATGGACTTTTAATTTTGAAAATTCTAAACCATAGCGAGAAGGCTAAACTTATCAAAACGAATCAGCGCATCGAAAAACTGCGTAAGGACGACTTCAAGACCGTCATCGAGCAGAAGGAATTCATCCAATTAAAATACGGTCATGAGAAGGACAAGGGCAAGTTCAACTTCTGGGACTTCTTGAAAGGGTTCGTGCCGCGTGTTATCCTGATCCTCGGCCCGCTCATATTACTTAATAAGTTGGGCTTCAAGCCGGAATTCTTCACAACACTAATCATATCAGTTATTATAACCACGGTCATAAATAAGATACTGGGTAAGTTTAATCTGCAGCGTCAGGACGGTATCGATACATTATTCAAGAAATAGAGGTGCAATCAATGACAATAATAGTTAAAATAGGTAGACGAGTGCCGAAATCGTTCAAGAGTAGATTCATCAGCAAGATTCAAGGGCTTATCGGCTTCCAGGAGAATATATGGCTTATGATAGGCATGAGCTTCAATGCCTCAAAGAAGAAATGGGCTAATGGCTCGAAGAAGGGCAAGGGCAAGATAGACCTCATAGATATCGCTAAAAACACGGAGAGCGAGGACTCATACTACAACCTGCAATGGCTGATAATAACCATCAAGGGCGACATCGTAGGCGAACAGGAAGAGTTCGAGGAAGCTATGAATATGTACTCAAACCTCAAGGGTGTATTGAAGAAAGCGCCTAAGATGGAAGATAACGATAGGCTGAAAGCAGTATTCAAGACGAAGATGATCAACGAGGACAACCTCAAGGAAGCGTACTCCGCAGGATTCGGCGCTAGCAAGGATAAGAACATCAGTAATATCCTATTAGAAATGGGTCTCTTAACGTGCATAGAACGTATCGACGATTTCGATACTAGAGTGCCAACGCCCGACTTTTAGAGCTTATACAATATTATAGGCCAAGTGGTGGATTTTGTTATCAGTCTATCATGCACAAGACGCTCGATGTCTATCAAAAACTGTTTTCGATGCCCGCGATATCCCTTACCACGAACTCGATTATAGAGTTTAAAGAACGATACTTCGTCAGTATTAAAGTAAGTCATTATAACGTCCAACCGTTTTATGGTAGACGCTTGCGTGTAATTAGTGCTTTGTATCATTTTAACCCTCTTAAATATGCTTCGCCTATGAAATTATGCCCTGGGACATGCGTTGGACTCTGCATCAGCATCCACATTATCCAAGGATCGTACTTCTCCGGTGTTCCTTTCATTAATCCCATTTTCCGTATAGATTACCCAAAAAAAAGATCCAGAACAAAATTTTGACTGACCAATGCTGCGCTTCATAAATAGCTAATAAATCAATCATCCTTTTTCACCTTCACTAAATACTCTTTCTCATTGAAGTACGCGTATTCTTTTTGTTTCGTTGTAATAAAGCGTAGCGTCTTGATGTCTATGTCCGCTCTGTGTCTATTCAACATATTGATCATCCTCAACAACATATCCACATCTAGGACATTCAGATTTAGTATCGCTTATCGGTTTCATCAAAGCACCTTCACACATTAAACATTCATCCATCCTATATCACCTTTATCAAATTCTCTTTATCTATCATAATATCGTTAATCTGTTTCCATCTGCATCCGTCAAGCTCATAAACATTATGCAGTTCGAACTTAATATCCTTATCAACATACAATTCCGCATAGTATACGTGTGTTTTAAGCATACTTCTCACGAAGAATATTGTGTATTGTTTCGTTGGCGAATAATACATTATATACAAGAACAGACTGTCTGGTATCAAGGTCTTGAACACCACCCCATTCCGAAACTCCTTATTGAGCTTACGACGTAACACACGATCTTGCGAGCAGTTAGTATAGATCTCGCCAAGTATTGTCGAATATGTCTGAGGTTGTTTCTCAATCAAATCTAATACATCATAAATATTCATAATACACCTAATCTAATTAATGGTATATAATAAGTCATTAAGGCTACTATCGCCACCTGCATAATGAAATAGATCATGCAACCTCAGACATATTACTCCGGAAATCGTTCACAAGCTTCTTAGCGTCCAATAATAAGCTTGCCATATCGCTCTTCGATATAGTAATGTCGTAATTATTCTTCACATGCATTCCAATCCGATGCATTGTGAACGATTTATCGTTAGTCATGATATCGTTTAACGCCATCAAGAGCGCGGACTTATACACATCCTCTTTAGTGATGCTTTTCATGAACGAGTCGTCATTATTGTACACGTTCGCTTCACGAATGTCCTTATACTTCGCATAGATGGGCGCTGGTACTTTGGGTATCTTTAATAGCTTCCAGAAATTAGGATGCTTCTTGAGCTTCTCTTCAACATGCTGCACTTGCGTGAACTCGTTATACGTGCCCACGTTCTTGAACATGTCAAGACGCCAACTATCGAACACTGGATTACTATCCCGGACGAACACCGCACCATAGCCTCTACTATAAATCTCCATCCAGTAATTAACAAACGATTCCAGGTACGTCTTCTCGACCTTCTTAATCTTCAAAGGGAAACATAATATAAAGAAAAGATGCTTCTCACGAATCTGCGCGAGCTTCTTCTTAAGCTCTTTATTCTCCTTCTTATTCCAGTCCTCACTAGATATGAACCGGACCGACTCGTCAGCTATCAACGGTGAGAACGGTGGCAGGATATCTATTTTCCGGCTCAAGTCTGCATTAGTGTACGCAATATACTTCTTAGGGTCGAACGGTCTACCTAGTATACTGCACCACTCCCTTGCGAACTGGATCGCGACACTACTCTTCCCACCACCCTTCATAGCGGTGAGTAACATCATAGTATCCAGATTAGTAAGATTCTTCTGGAATAGGAATCTAATGAACCGTTTATAGATCATGACATTAGATATATTAGGTTGCTTCAAAAGATATTTTTTGCCCTGGTCCTCGGTGATCTCGCGAAGCACATGCGCCATCTCGTCGATACTGAATGTAGTCTTCGTACTGGGGAACAGTTCGTCCACAGCTTGTTTTATAAGGCGCACTTGGCCTATGTCTGTCGTTATACTCATCTATATCACCAGTTCCTCTTTCGTATATTCATTACACGAAGCCTGCATCAGCTCATACCGTTTCAACGCTTGCTCCTCTTCGATAGTCTCCAGGAAATACACCTGATAAATATCAGCTATCGTTTCTTTCTTCCTCAAGACTCGGCCTGCACGTTGGATCATCTGTCGGCTTGAGCTTCCGCCACACAGTATTAATGCAACATCTATCTTCGGCAGGTTATACCCCTCGTCGAGAGCGCGAGTCGTTATTATAGTATCGAACTTACCGTCACGGAATCCGTCAAGGTTCGCCATCCGGATCTTCTTGGGTATATCCGAATTGAATATGCACGGTTTGAATCCGAGGTCCACCATCAGCCAATAGCAATCCGACGCGACTTTATTATACTCGTTGAACACAATGACTTTCCGGCCCAATAGTTTCGTCTTGAGCACGGTTATCGAGCTTATCTTCTGAGCGCTACTGCCTAATAATTGCTTTCGCTGATCCAGTAAGTTATACTTGGCAAGCTGTAACTCGCCGGACCATTTCCCTGCCTTCTTCATCATCGAATACATCCGGAGCTTTGACGAGATTTCGTTATAAGTATCGAAATCGCTCTCATCCATCGTAAGCCCTATATTATGAAAATTATATTTACTGAGTATCTCTTCCTTGACACCTTCTGCAAGCTCGTACTTGAACAAATTGAAACCGAAATGTTCCAGAACAGGCCAGTGAGCGAGGTCGCGTCGTTTCAAGGTCGCGGTAAGCCCTAGCTTGTACTGCTTCTCTTTCTTGAGATAGTGCAGCATCCTAGCCGACATATAATTATGCACCTCATCATAGATGACACAATCGAACTCGTCGATGCCGACCTTGTGTATGTTCTGCATATTAGACAGTGTGATCTTGCACTTCTCTTTGATCTCACCATAATACATCCCAACATCCGCAAGCCCGAACACCGGCACAAGCTCCTTGTACCATGTATCTTCCAGGATTACGTTCTTAGGCACTATGATCAGCACGCTAGACTCTGGCGATACACGAAATATATGTTTCAGTATATTAACCGCGAGATAGGTCTTACCGGTTCCAGTTGCAGCTTCTATGATGCAATTCAGGTTCGTCTTATAGAACTCTAACGCTCTAGCCTGCCAATCATGTAATGTCATCAAATCACTTCTTCTTCTGTGTCTTCTTCAATGCCACAATCTCTTTACTAAGTTCTGCAATACGTCCGTACGCATCTTCAAGGAGTCGTTCTTTATTATCCACAGACTGTCTTAACCGTGTGTTTCTAGTACACCTATTAAGTAATTCATTATCCTTATCTTTCAACTCCTGACCGAGAATCTTCATTAATTCCGGCACATTGCTAGCCACATAATAATCTTCCATTTCTTTATCACTCTCCTTCTTCATTGAACCGGCCATTATTCCGCCAAGCAAAGATCCTATAATACCGCCAAAACTTGGCATTGGTTTCTCAGTCATTTCTTATCACCTTTCTGTTCTATCTTCTTACCGGTGAATTTATCCATATCTAATGATATTTTCTCATCACCGAACGATGCTGCAGCGTTCTTAGAGACTCGCTTTAACCAATCGCCTGCGCTATTAGTCTTACCTTCTTTAATTTTCTTAATCTCTGCAGCTTGGATCGCGTTCTTATACGCATTGCCTTCATAAACACTGGCTAGCGCTTCCGCTTTAGCGTCGTTCTCTTTCTTCTTCAACTCTATCTTTCTTTGTAACCAATTTCTGAACCCCATTAAAAACACCTCTGAATACTAATTATCCTAATTCTATCTCTATCCATTTTTCCTATCACCTAATCTATCAATCATATATTTTTGCATCCGCTCTAACTGTGTTGACTTATCCAACGCGGCCCACGCATCAGCATCCTCATGATACCGTTGCAACGAATTGATTTTATTAATCTCTCTAGCTCGTTCAGACCGACATTTCTTGCAATACTCGCTACGCGTTCCATCATTAAATTCCTCCTTACACTTCAAACATTTCTTTATCATTTACTCATCAACTTCATATAACACGTACGGCATGTTGTACGCTTAAATTTTAATATAATCTCGGGCTTATCCTGATATTTATCCATCAAAACTCTGAACTGGGACGCCACGACCTTACCCATCAAAAGGACTTCATTACCCATAGCAGGTAAATTCTCGATCTCCATACCTATCTTCTCAGAGTATGCGTACGAGCCGGTAGGAAAATCAACATGCAACGTCCAGTACGTCATCCGACCGTCACGTCGTTTCTTAAACTTCTCTTTCGGATCCACAGAGACAGTATAAAATTTACCTATCCGTGGCAAGACATAAAATTCGTCGAGCGTAAGATCGTTCTTTGCGTCTTGATCCCATGCAGAATACTCTCGCACAACAGTAAGAGTACTCACCAGACCACCAACTCCTTGACTTTCTCGCTCCGATAATGCTCAACTCCTTCAAGCGCAACAGTTCGGATGTCTGACGCAAGACCTAAATCTGCAAAGAACTCTTGCAACATAGTATCCCTATACTTCTTCCTACCTTGTTTTGATAGTGATCTAAGCGTTAAATCAAGAAAGCCTATGTGATACGACTTATTACCGGTAAAATACACCACAGGCTCTTTATCAAGCTTACAAAGACAATAATACACATACTTGGCTTTCGATTCGATGTCCGGAAAGAAATCTTCCAAGAACGCATGATGCGCATCATCGATATCGAACATAACCTCTATGTCCAGGATTGTCCTATGCTTCACGCCCGCAAAGAACTCTTTCTTCGTATACGGTCTGTGGTATCGCCGGTAGTATGTTCCTTTCACATACTGCCAATCCTCGAGGTCCATTACGACATCATACCGAACTTTACTAGACCAACATATACCGGTAGCGGTCTTCTGCGTCATTGTCAGCGCAAGATCCGTACAACCCATATCGTTATAGATTCTATACAGATAGTCTGCGTTCGATTCCTCAGCACCTCTTATTAAACGCATTATTTAGCACCAACATATTCGTTAAACGCTTGCACCGCTTCCGGCTCGGTAACTCGAACATTACTATCTATCGCTATATAATCGGCGTTAGACTTATTCAAGAAATCAATCCAGTAATCGAACACTTCTTTACTTATCGACATCGCATCAATAACATCTATCAACGGGCTTATATTCCGCATTTTCCTAACATCGTTATAAAAACATAACTCGGTTCTATCATAACCGTGCATATGCTTATAATAATTATTACGCCAGTACATGAACTCGCCAGCCTGCTTTCTGAAAAAACCGACATTATCAGACACAACTTGCGCTTCTGTACCGTTCACCGGACTCTGTGGCGCATCAAGTACTTCGCCCTGGAGATAGATAAACGGAAACCTATCCTTAATCTTACCAGGATTGCCCATATTATCGCCAAACCGTTTTGGATGCTTATCCTCATCGTACGGGTTAAACGTGATTATAAAACTCTTATTATTGATATTCTTAATGGTCTCATTCTTCTTATTAGAGTCTAGCGCATGCTTCGAATCACTCGTTGATTGATCACCGTACACCGCAAGCTTATCCTCTATCTCTTGGATCTTCTTTGGCGTCCAAGTCGTTATCTCGTCAAGATTAAGATCATCATTAAATAAACACAACTTATAGAACATCGCCTCGGTCTTATTCTTCATTCCAGATATAGCGTTATTCTGAATTGCGGACTTGATATGATAATTAGCATTTTTGCCGATCTTGTATGTGCCACAGATAGCTATCTTCAACCCTTTCGCTATAGCCACACATTTAAGAATTGTCCAGGCTGGCGGATTACTATGCTTTACCGGATTGAACTGTTGCAAATAAGAAGCTAACGAATCGTGAATCTTGGTCTCGGGGAGAACGAACGAGTCGAACTCTTCAACAAACTTCCAGACATTACTGTCCGAAGGTTTCAGTTTCAAGTCACGACATTCGGTAGGCACCATCGGCAAATCTTCAACAAACCGTTTTGATAACAGATAATTAGTATTACCTTTCGTGAGCTTATAGAAGAAATGGTCGTGTATGTTCATGAACTGGTAGAACGCTGACTTACCGGTATCGTCAATCTCGAACAACGTGTCCTGATGCTGCACTGCACCCTTCGACACGAAGTCTGCAGCGTTAAGCGTTCTTGAATATACCATGTCCGAGAACTCCGCCCAATACGCGAAATTCCATAGGTTTGTTTCGTCAATTTTATTCGATTTGTTTAATTCATCCATTTTATCATCCCATTAATTATTCGTTCACGCGGATCACAACACCGTCATCAATCGCGTATTTAATCCGTTTATAGCTTGTTGGATTTATATAACGCATCTCATCAATACAGTTTGAAAAAATAATTCCACCATCATAAATTTTTCCTTCTTTGCAAATCACACCGTTATCTAATTCATAATAAAACATACCCGGGTCATATATCGCGAATACAAAAAGTAAACATGCTAATATAGTAGAATATATAGCCACAATAAACATCAAATCTTCATTCATTATTCATCACCATTTTATTTCCTCGTCTTATTTTATTCGATTTGTTTAATTCATCCATTTTATCATTCCATTAATTATTTATAGACATTAATAAAACCCCAAAAACCATAGCCCTCTTCCAAAATCCAATAAAACCATCACCCATCCTAATCACTCCATGCTTGTGTTACACCACGCTTCCCTTTAGCATCGCCCTTCTTAGTATTGCTAGCTCTTGCCCTTGTTGCAGAGTATGGCGCGCTCTGATGTTTTATCGTCCTACCGCATCCTGCGTTTATGATCTGCATTGTCACCCATTCACCGTTCCGAGTTATCTTAAGGCCCATACCGTGATTAAACGATAATGTCGTCATCCCTTTATTGATGGCGGCAAAGAGAAGCCCTGCTTTATAGGACTTCTCGTCAACCACCACATAACTCGCCCTGTTTGGATCAGGGTATGACGTAGCCACCTTAGAACTCGCACTACTTATGGGGGTGGATAGTGTAACGGTTGCCTTGTCAATGAAAGCATCAAAATCATTCACAACAATCACCCTTAAAATTGGCCTTTCATGAACTCGAATATCTCTTTATTCTTCGTCTTGAAATACTGGACAACACAAAGCTCTACAGTTATAGGTTTTATCTCATCAAGTTTGCCTTCTGTCTCTTTCATAGAATTATATTGTGCAACAGACACCTTGAAATTATTTACCCATTCCTTGACCTTATCAAGATCTATCTTTGCAGACTCCGGTATTGCGCCTGGTGCTGGTATTTCATTAGCAGCGTTCATCATCACTAATGGATCCACAAACTCTCTCGGCTCGAAGCCTTCCTTATAAATTACGCCAACGCTCTGATAATTTTTATTATCAACTATAGTTTTAGAGAAGATAGCATACTTATCAATAAACTCTTTCTCACCGTTGCTTTTCATGAAATTACCATAACAAGTCATACTAAGTCTTAACCGTAACGGGATTCGCGCATCATTATATTTATATTCGACATTGATATACGCGATAGACTTAGGTATCATCTTACCGTCATCATCGAAATCTTCGGTTGGATATGCTGTCACTGTTGGCTTCTCTTTGATCTTCAAAGTCCATTGTGTGTTCTCTGGTAAGTCGTTAAGCATTATAGCTTTACCTTGGTTCTTTTCGAGTAACGCTCTGATCTCGTCTTTTGTAATATTTCTTGTTGCTTTAAATTTTAGTTTTGTTTCTTCCATAGTTATATCACTCCATTATGTTTATTATTATAAAAAATATGATAACCTCGCCCGGATTCGAACCGAGGTCGCAGGACCCAAAATCCTGCATGATTGGCCAACTACACTACGAGGTTAATGAGTATAATGAGTCAAGGCAGGATTCGAACCTGCGTCTCCGCAAATGCTCTTCCCGCTAAGGAAGTTTTTATGTCAACACGTTATGATATCCAGACTATACCACTTGACTCAATGAATATAAAAGTGGACGGCGTAAAAAAGGTAAAAAACGAACAGTAAAAACCCTCACGAGGCGCCGCTACCCACTATTCCTCATGATCGTAAGATACATAATCAAACATAAGACAATAATTACAGAATTCCTTCTGAACCTGGAGATCTCTATACTTGCTTATAAGCTCATTAAAAATAAAACTATTAATCTTTGCCGGCTCACAATGCAATATTTTCTGGCCTTCGCGTAATAGCTCATTCTCTTTGGACTTAATCAGTTCTAATTTCGAAATTATAGTCTCTTTTCGGTCTTCTATCGTCATAATAATTCACCAACGTATAATTGTTTATTAATGTTTGATTCACCACAATCTCTGACAAGCAAGTCAAATCTATCAAAACACCGTTCTGGAATGTGTATTCGCACTGGTTTGTTTCTTTAATAACATCAATCCTATTATGGAAATCATCAAAGTTAATAGCTGTATATGTCAATACTGAAATTATGGCCGATAAAGAGCCAAAAAAAATAACTTTCTTCGCCAAAGAGAGGTCCTTGAATTTCACGTCTTTAAACATTTTATACCATCGCCAACATAGCTAGGAAAAACATGAAAACTATGCCGCAAAAGAAACCACCAAGACCCCATAAGAATGGAATACCTGCCTTCATAGTCTTTGGCTGCTCAAATTGCTCAATTAGATTCATCTTTATGCACCTCTTCAACAGTGTAAAAATCTATCTTGCTGCCAATAATAGCGTAATTATCGATAGTGATCATAACGCCAGTTTTGATACTGGTATCAAGATTGTGAATTACATTCTCAAGCTCTGCCTCATCTTTCAATTCGACCTTAATAATACCGGACGGTGTGCCTATCATTAAATCATAACTCTGGACTTGAATAGGTACTGGTTCTAACATTGGTTCTGGTTCGATAACTTCCGGTTGTTCCACAACAACTTCCGCTACCGGTTTCTCGATGGGCGCTTCTACTACAGCATCTTTATTTTGCATCTTTAATTTTCCGTCTTTAATTTTAAACATATTATTTACCTCGGTATTTTATTTCTTGTTTACATCGTGCGCATTTCTTCATTGTCGTATTCTCCAACACCTTATGATGATGACAGAACGGACAGTCTTCCTTCTCGACAGTTAACTTGCCTTTTGCTGCACGTTGTGAAAATGATGTAGCGCGCTTCTCGCTACCGTTTTGCTCGTTAATCTTTAATCGCGTCATTATTTCATCCCCTTGATTTTCTTATTCATAAGACGTTCTGCCTCGGGAGTTATGATCAGCATACTCTTCTCGAGTCTACGCCTGGTTATCTTTTCAATGTCAGATTTATTCAACAAGAGCGGCAACTCAGACTCGTCAATAGTCTTAACCTCTTTCTCAATGATATAGACTTTGAGCCTATCACTTTTATAATCCTGCCAATGATTAGAAATCATAGTCTTCCTGATCTCTTTCTCGTAAAGCTCCTTCTTCTTTTTGAGTTCCATGAATTCTGTATTGATAGAATCCCAACATGATAATAAACTATTCATCGCTTGCATTATCTACCCACCATCATCAATGTTTTCACCATATAGACTGGCATGCTCCCACTGATCTTAGCACTGCAAGTCAGACCGTCAATACCGGTAATATTGAACTCTTCCGAGCTATTACTATAATACAAATCTAGGTCGCCAGTATTGCAGCTTATCTCCGTATCATAAACCACATCATCGCTCAACACAATAATGACAACAGATAAAAATAAAACACAAATAACACTCAATAACATTAAAAATACAAAACCGTTTCCTTCTTCACTTAGCACCATTTTTAATCACCTTTAATTTCTTATTAAAATAAAACATCAACACAACCAATATCAATATCGGGGTGAATATCAAGGCGACCAAAAAGACAACAAAAAAAGTCACTATCGACTTGTCAACTTTTGTATCCGCAAGACGTATGTTGTATAATGATTTAATCTTTGGCACGTCATTATAATCCGAATAAGTAACTATCAAATTATAGTCTGCACCCTTATCTCGAGACAGCATCCTTATCTCGTCCTGACATTCGCAAACCCAAATTCTATTATCTGATTTCACACAATCAGGAGAGTAGACTTTCGAGAGATCTTCCGCGTTGATACCTATCTTTACATCGCTCGAACAATCCAAATCTTTGAACGTATACGCCGACACCATTGGTAATAATAATACCAATAAAATAACACTAATAATTTTCTGCAATGTACATCACCAATCCAATTATAAAAAACAATCCACCAATTATGAAAAATATGTATGAGACAACTTGACTCATCTTGTTTACAGCCATTAAAAAGAACGGTGCGCAGAACAATAAAATACCGATGATCATCAACGGATTCGCGCTAGTATTGTATACATTTAATTTTGGTGTATCCATCATTTTTCTGCATCCCTCTCATTTTTTTCAATCATAATATTCCTTAGGTATACTAGTATATAAACTTTCTTTTTTTAACTCTGAGTGAATGAATCTACTGTTACCCCTTTGAAGTTTATATATTTCTTTTCTTGCTCGCCAAGATCTGTTAACGGCCTAAGAATAAATCCTTTGCATAACACATTCTGAACAATAGCGAAAGTATCAGTTTCCATACCATACTTAGCAATAAAATCGATGATCTCTTTCTTTGCAGCAGACGCATTCTGCGGGTTGGATTTTACTTGATAATAGAAAGTTGTATACTCAGTCTTCACAATGAAATCAAACAAACTATAAAAGTCATTCTGACTTGATATAATCATAGATTTACCTCTAACAAATATATGTTTGTATGTGGGTCTTGCTCGTTCAATCTGCTGATCTACATAACCCCAATTCAATAATACTTGTTTGAATTTTAATTCTATAGCGTTGCCTTTCTGTTTGTCGCTTTGTTTCATTTAATTAACACCTTAGATCCTTTCAATTCTTTATTAGTTATCTTCAACTTTTTCAATTTAATTCTTGCTTCATCAAGATCTTCTGCTAATAAAAAACCAATACTATGTTCTTCATTATCTTTCACCAAATAAACTTGCTCTTTATTAATTTTGATCACCTTTAATTTCTGTTAATTTATTTTTAAAAATCAATTCAAAAGAATAAATTATTATAAGTATTAAAGGCATACAAACTAAAATTGAAATTATACTATATTCATTAAAACCAACAAGCATATTTAGTCTATATGTTGAAAACAGTGTATAATATACTGATGAAAGACAAATTAAACCCCATAAAATTATATACCATCTTTTCATCTTATTCACCTTTAAATTCAAAATTAAATCGTTTTTCTTTTCTAGTTTTACCTTTCCAATCACAACCCATT
>Ga0075116_10000411_pt1 | contig 20165 bp, 19 predicted proteins | sample AntAceMetag02UKC_FD_69786 | JGI IMG/M metagenome (GOLD analysis project Ga0075116, IMG submission 69786) | Saline lake microbial communities from Ace Lake, Antarctica- Antarctic Ace Lake Metagenome 02UKC | ecosystem: Environmental > Aquatic > Non-marine Saline and Alkaline > Saline | place...
ATACTAGTCCGGATAAGGGTGATGCCGGGTACGGTTCTCTTTTATACAAAGGTATACCGATAGAAGTAGATAAAGCTTGTGTAGATTACACCTCACTATTACCTCGCTATCATTTCTTGAATACAAAATATTTAGGGTTCTTATTGACCAACCTTGAGACCACTGATTTCGTGCGTTCAGGCAATCAAGTTGCTAAATCAGCGTTTATAAAGCTCAAAAGTCAATTTTTCACGAATAATAGGCGGCGGCAAGGTAAGCTTGATATAACATCTTAACGTGTTAACCGGTTTACAATAATAAACATAGATTAACGAATAAAATAAAAATAGGTATTAACTAACAAAATAAAGATGAAGGAAGGAAGGAATTTCTTATGTTCAATAAAAGGCCAGATATTCGAGAAGATGTTTATAGTGCTAAAGTAGTCCCGTTTACGTCTGATACAACAGGCTGCACGGATAAAGTGCCTGTAGGTTTGTATTACGATGAAGATGGTGTTGTAATGGGAAAAAAAATTGCTATTGATGCGAATTCAAGGCGAGGATCGTTCGGTATTGTAACTGGTGGAGATGTTGCGGCATCGGCTTCTGGTCAAGCGATTGTTGCTGGTAAAGCAACTATCGTTACTAACAGTACTGCTGGGTATCCTATTACTGCGGTATCTAATGCAGGTGTTGCAACTGACTCAGTAGCTTATTCTTCTTCAAATGTTGATGTTTGTCTTGGAGTTTCTACAGATACAAGCGGTGGGATTATCCTTCTGTAAATATGTTACTGTAAAGGCTTGATCATTATTCAAGGTTAATGGGGCAAACCCTCCTCCCCCCTCCCATTTCCCTTGATTAGTGGTCGTATAATATGAGTGAACGTGTTGTCAATATAATAGGCATGGGACAAACGGCGTATGATGTACCAGACACAGGTGAAATGTGGTGTATTGCAGACGCTTACATGCGTGTAAAGCCTGATAGAATGTTACTTATGCACGCTTGGAATCTTACTGAAAGCTCTGCGAAAAACAGAGGTGGGCTTGCTTTATTATCAGAATACATGAAACACCCTGAAATCAAAGTATTTACACCCTCTAAAATGAAAATATTTGATATTAATGAGAATCCGTTTAAAGATACAATTCAATATCCGTTATTAGAAGTAACTAAAATTTGTGGTGGTTTATGTTTCTGTTGTACTTTTGCATATGCTATCGGGTTAGCAATTTTTGAGAAAGTTGATCGTATTAGGTTATATGGTATTGAGTTTTGGTCTCAAGGCATACTTGATGAATATGATTATCAAGCTGAAAATAAGTTTCAATGGTTAGACATGGCTAAAGGTGCAGGTCTTAAAATTGATATGCCTTATATAGCATTCAGGCAATCTCGTAATAAATATAATTTGTATGGGTATACTGAATTAAAATTAAGTTGATTTGGGAGTAAAATGGAGAATGAGGGGTTAGATAAACAACAGTATTTGGAGGCTCAGAATTTAATTAAATCTGAGTTTGTGCAAATGAAGGCATACTTAAAAGATACTTTTGTTTGTAAAGAACACTGTGGTCAACATCGTGGTCGCACAGATAAAGAAATAAACATCTTGAGAATTGAGACAAAAACTAGAAGCGAAGCGAAAAACTTAATGGTACAAATTTCGATTGAAGCATTACGAATAGGTGCATTAATAGTTAGTTTTCTAGGCGCTAATAAATTTTACATATATATAGCGAGTAAGATAAATTAAAACTTGAAGGGAGTTCACATGAAATATATTACTTTATTTTTAATAATTTTTTGCATTTCTTCATCGTGTTTTGCGGGAGGGCTACCATCAAGAAAAAAAATAGAGATACCAAGATTAGAAGAGATGGGTGAACCAATTCGAGTATTCTCGATGAGAGATAGCATCTATGATTACAAAAAAAAAGTTGAGTTTTTAGAAGGTGTTCTTGATGTTGAAATGGAGTCAAGAGCTGCCGCCGAAGTGGAAAATCGAGAATTAAGTAAAATTAATTTCTCGATTATTGAAGAAAATTATGAATTAGTTGCAGCCTTGCATCTATCTGAGGAGCAATTAGCGAGTGTTGATAATTGGGGGTTTTATGGCGGTTGTGCTTTAGGCGTTCTAGTAGGTGTATTACTAAATTAAAGGAAGGATTAAAAATGGTATTTTCGATTGGGAGTTTAAACACTAATCTAGTAAAAAAAAGAATTAATAAGAAAATTATAGTTTTTTTTATGGTTTGTTTGTTGCTTGTTATAACCACTGTGGGCGCAAATGCAATAGGTGGTGCCGGAGCTAAACAAGCAACAATAGGCACAGCGAATACTACAGTTACAATTAATGTAGGGGTTGCAAATGCGTATGCATACATCGAAGTTTATAATTTATCTTCAAGTGATACAATATTTTATAATTGGAAGAACGAAACAGCTAGTTCAACTGGGGCAAATGGTGAGACTCCTATACCTCCGGGAGCAGGGTATAGAACACCTTACCCTATATCGGCTAATTCGAGCGGTATAATAACATTTAAGGCGATTGTTGAAAGTGGTGGTTCTGCATCACTTTCAAATCAACTAGGGGTTGTTTGGTAGAATGATCAAAGTTTTAGGTTTATTATTTTTATTTTTATTTAATTCAATCTGTTTTGCAGATGGTATTTATTTTTGGGGTTTTAAAAGTTTTGGTGAGTTTAACGCTGATGGAATAACCGCGGTAACTGCGAATATAACAAACATTATCAATACAAACATAACGAGTACTACCGCAAACTTCGAGCAAGTCCTTGTAGGGACTGATAACGCTTTAGCGGGAAACGATATTAGTCTTGAAAAAGATAAAGTAGGTTCTTTAAGAATCTCTATAATAAACAATAACGATGCCGGGATAGCTCAGGTTGAGGCATCCAATGATGAAGGGTATGATATAGCTATTGGGATCGGTGGTTCAGGTCTAGCAATAGGCGATTTTGATATTAATAGTGGCGCTCTTCTCAACAATTCACCCGCACCTTTAAACATTATTCAAGCAAGCAATAATGATATAAATTTTTATATTGGTAATCGTGCAAACCCTAATCTTTTTGATGTTGAAAAAAGTGTCACGTTTACATCTTCATTTAATGTTGTAGTAGGTACTAATAATGCATTGAGTAGTGTTATTATTGGGCCTGATGTTGGTATTGTACTAAGTGGTAACGCTACATGTTGGGACGATTTGAGGTTTCCCGCAACACAAGCAAAATTAAATCCTGTGACATTTAAACCAGAGTTTGATTTTACTAATATTGGTCTTTTATTCCCGGAAAATGACGAATCAGAAATAGCCTATTTCGTAGCACAAATGAGTCATCGGTATAAACATAACTCTTCAATTTTTCCGCATATACATTATGTACAAGATGAAGTAGGTACGCCTAATTTTGTTATGGGTTATCGATGGTACGAAATCGCCGGTGATCCTACAATCGCTTTTACTATAGTCACAACCAATGCAGCAGAAACAGACTATTCAAGCGGTTCAATCCATCAAATATTAAATTTTCCAGCTATCGCTTCGCCTTCTTTTCCTACCTCTGACATTAGCTCTATTCTTGATATTTTTTTATATAGAGAGACGGGGGATGGTATTAATGGTGATGTTTTGGTCAAAGAATTTGATATTCATTATGAGGTTAATAGTTTAGGTTCGAGAACACTCTCAGAAAAATAGAAAAGGAAGGTAACTTTATGAAAAAAATATTATTACTAATTATTTGTTTTTGTTTATTTCATTCTATAGCGATAGCAGATGGTATTTATTTTTGGGGTTCAAGTAATATTGCAAACCTACCAGGCACCGCCAATTATGCATCAACCGCCAATTATTCATTAACGGCTGGTACAGCGTCAACCGCCAATTATGCATCAACCGCCAATTATTCATTAACGGCTGGTACAGCGTCAACCGCCAATTATGCATCAACTGCTAATTATGCGGCTAATTCGGCGTTATTGTTGTCGCAAGCTGGAAGTTATTACCTTAATTCCTCAAATCAAAATGCGGGCACGTTGTCAATCTCGCGACTAGATACTGATGTAGTAACAAACAACTATGCATCTGACATAATAGTGTATGGCAAGATAGCGCTAAATAACGATTCTTACTTACAAGCCCCACTTGATATTACGGGATATGGTACTCAAACAAGTAGCGAATTAGGGGTAACTCTTGATATGTTGATTTCAGGTGGTGGTGCTACTGGACAAGTAACCCAAATAGGGCTTGGGTATATAGGACGTGCGGCATCTTCTTATGCTCCGGTTGTTATCGGTAGTCAAACCTTTTTACAATCTGGTTATACAAATGCAAGGTTTATTGTAGCAACGCGAGAATCTACAGACGCTAATGCAAAGCCGGTTTCTAGACTAGAAATTGATCCCGATGGATCAATAAATTTCATATCAGGGGTAGCAGATTGGACACCGCTAACCGTTACCCCTTCGGCGGTAGAGGGTCGGACATTTTATCATGGCACGCACAACAACATGTATACTTACGATGGTTCAGCGTGGCAACCTCACTGGTAGTAAAGGAGTAGTAATATGCGATATTTTTTAATATTTTTTTTGGTTTTGTTTCAAAATTTAGCTTTTTGTTATGATTATCCATCCGTACCAACAAAATCTATAGGTGATTCACTTACGAATACTGAATTCAATGAAATACTTGAATCTGTTATTTATGGGACGAAAGCCATAAATCCTGAAAATGTGAATAGTTCGGGAACTGTATCAACAAACATTCTTCGGGCGGTTGACTTACGAAAGCTAGGGCTAGAAATTTTTGTCGGTAACGAATACGGGACGAATAGCGCTGCGTTAGCGTCTGCGATAAGTGCATATACCGGCGCTCAAAGCGTTGAGTTTATTATCGATGAAGCAATAACCAACACAATAAATATAACTATACCATCAAACATAAAAATCTCAGTCAAAAATGGTGGTTCAATATCGAATAATGCTACTTGGCAATCAAACGGATTGCTTGAGTTAACAAATAACAGTATTTTTTATAATACAGGTACGTTAACAGTATCGGCAAACATTTCTTTTTCAGATAATTCATGGATTGATAACAGCGGGAATGTATCAATAAATTATCCTGAAAGTATACAAGCGCCTATACGAGCTAACGTATTAAAAGGCAGTGGCGATTATTCATTTATATATTCTGGAGCAATAGAAGTTCATTGGTTTTATTCTGGCGTAGGATATTGGACGAATGCTATCAACAATGCTTTATCGGCGTTACCTAACACTGATTGGGACGGTTGCAGCGGAGGCAGAGCGGTAGCCTATGGAGGGCGGTTGCATTTCCCTACAGGAATTTATGAAATTGATAATTATATTGACTTACCCTCGTTCATCACTATCCAAGGTGATAAACGGCATAGCACGATTATCCGTCAAATGGCAGTAACAATCAATATTCCTGTGATTAAAGGGACTGACTCAAGGTTTTTTGTTATAAAAGATGTTACGCTTGAATGTAATTCTGGGCCGTTAGCAGGCCAAAATGCTATAAGCCTTATTCGTACAGCAAGTTATGGTGTACGATTTTTTATTGAACGTGTTTTTATTTTTAATACTTATAATGGTATTGATTGGTCAGGTAATACTACTGGTTCATTAATTAACGATGTTAGAATTCGGGCAGTTAAAAATGATGGTATTCATTGGGCTAATGGTTCGGTTTCTTCAACGACATTTAATGATATCTACATATCAGTGCAAGGGCGGTATGGTATTTATGCGGAAGAAGCGGGTGCGGGCAACTGTGTGTTTAATATTATCATTGTTGAATCTGGGGGCAGTGATGGTTTGCGTGCAGAGGGTATTTTTGCAAGGAACACATTTAGTTCATGTTATTTTGGCGATTTAACGCCTACATATTGTGTTTATTTAGTTGGGGCACACAGCAATACTTTTAATGCTTGTTTCTTTAATGGTAGATCGGCGATAAGTGCTATATTGCTTGATGGTTGCGCCGGAAATAGTTTTAATAATTCTGTAGTTAGCGGCGGTTTTAGCCATTATTTGGTTGAGCAAATAAATGTATCATCTAATTTAAAAGCATATTATCTTAACCAACCAAACTATATTTCTTACACGATGGATGGTCGAGGGCCGGACTTAGGAATAACGAATTCTCCAAATAATTTATCGTTGGTTGGTGAACGGTTGTTAATTGATAACGATGTATCAAATATTAACTTATATTTACATACTGAGGGTAAAAATGTTGGTAAATATAGTTATACTTCTTCTGATGCTAATAATGGAAGTGGTATTGATTTTGCTACACCAAATCTACAAGAAAAATGGTCATATATTCGCGAATTTCCGGGGACAGATAATAATGCTTGGTTCGCTCGTGTAAATAATACTATTGGAAGTTTCCCCGTTATTTACGAATATGAATCTAATATTGTTACCGGAGATAGTGTTGATTTCACTACAACAACTGGGAATTGGGAAGCGCTTACCTCAGAAATAAGTATTGTTACAGGCGGTGTGTCCGGAAATTGTTTGAAAGTAATGTCTAATAGCGGCGCGACATCAAACGTTGCGGCAAAACTTGAGTTGTCAGCAGTCACAGCAAATAAACTTTATGAAGTTAGTATTTATTCAAAAAATGTTTCACAATCGACTTATGTTCGAGTATTTGCAAGTGACGATCACACGGTAGTAAGGACGGCGATAACTCGAAGTAATGCAGCGTGGTTAAAAGGAGTGACTTATTTTACTACAACGACTGATACTGCATACCTTTATGTTTATTTATCTGAGTCAGCATTAGCCTCTGGCAACTATATTTTAATTGACAATATTGAGGTAAGAGAGGTATCAAACGATGCATCACTTAGTTTATCAGGTGGTCGTAAGTATGGTGGGCAATCAGAAGGCGGCGGTGGTGGTATAACCTTATATAGTGGGGAGCATACCACTACACCTGGGGTTGTAGTTGTTACTGGTGATCCGGCTACAGATCAAGATACTGTTATGTACTTAATGGTTAATGATGGTGGCGTATATTCCATACGGAAGGTCACAATGGGAGCTGATGATAGTGGCGCTGCTGGATATAAATATTTACGAGTGCCTAATTAGAAGGGTAAAAAAATGACACTTAATACATTAATAACACAAGTAAGATATTTGTTAAACGAACCGGCATCAATACCCGTTGCGGGGAGATTTTATACTGATGATGAAATAACGGAATGGATAAACGATTCAATTGATGAATTATGTGAAGAGACAGATATTAATTATCAAGCGCTTGAGTATACTTTAACTAATGGTACTCTTGATTATAATATAAATTTATGGAATGCTGGGAATGAAATATTATATTTAAACGAATTAAATTATCATGATAATGCATGGGAAACGTACGATTACCGGGAGTTATACAAGACTACCAGACGCGAAATTTACCAGGTGAAGAATTCAACGAATACTGAGCTTAAAGTTTGTTCAATTTTCAATAATATTCTACACCTTGCTCATGATCCAACTACTTCCGATAAAATAGAGCTTACTGGTAGATGGAAAACCGCTTCAATTTCTGGTTACAAATTAGTGAGTATTATAATTAATTCTGGTGGTACTGGCTACCAGGACGGCGAAGCGGTAACAATAGCTTCAAGCTCAAGTACTAAATCGGCAACCGGCACAATAGCAGTCACGGGGGGTGCGATTACTGCGGTAACAATAACGGATGGTGGCATAGGCTTTGGTTCTACCACTGATACGTTAACGATAACCGGGGATACAAGCGCTGCAAACGATGCTACGGTTACCTCATATACAGCATCTAGCGTTGATTTTCCACTTACTATATCAGCAAGAAATGCTGTCAAAAAATATGCTACTGCTATAGGGTTTTTGAAAAAAGGTAAAGCAATTGGTGAGAAATGGCTTTCCCTTTACGGGGCAGACAAAAAGAAAATATCTGTTTATACGAAAAGGTTACTTAGTGATAACTTAGTCAAAGGATTAACGGTAAATAAACATTCTGATGTTAGTTCTTTTGATGGAAGGATAACAACTTAATGCCGTTCCAACGAATTGATAAATTTAAAGGGCTTTTAACCGAAGCTGATATTTTTTCTACTGACGGCACGAATGACACTGAAAATTGTTCAATTACTATCAATAACGATATTGAGAAAAGTAAAGGAATTTTAAGGGTTGATTATTTAAAACTTGCGTTTACTGGCGTATCTAAAGCTACTGAGGCAGTAATAACACTTAATGAAGGATGGACACCAACCACTTTACTTGAGACGAATAATTTTATTATGGTGACTTCTGTCTCTGATACTGAATTTCAAACAATTTTATCAGGGAAGATTTGGCATATGAAGTCGGTTGATCTTGTCGCGCACACAATAACGCTAGAGGATTGTGATACTAGCGGTGTTGTTTCAACGACTACGCCTACGGGTTATATCGATGCAAGTATTTCTTCGATAATCCAAGGTTCACCAGGGTTCCCGATAACTTTTCCTTATGTTTTTGGGCATTTTTCATTGGTCTCCGGTTCCCCATCAACAACATTTAAATCGTTAGGTTCATTTTATGATGGTACTTATCTTTTAAATTTTATTTATGATGTTACATTAGATAAAAGTTATTTATTATATACACTTACGACTGAGATAAACTGGCAATTCGTTGAAGGCTATTCCGCGCCTACAGACTGGGGGTCAGGGATAGGGAAATTTATAAAGCACGAAGATATTGTTTTGTTTGTGAAAAATGAAACAAAAGAGATAGATAGTAGTTCAGGTGGTGTTTTCTGGATTGATGGTACTTATGGCAGTGCTACGATTAAATTATTTGGTAACGTGAATAATCCTACCGGTAAACATATAAAAAAGCATAAAGAACGTATATGGATAGGGAATATAAGCAAAATATCTGATACTGCGATAGATGGTAAAAGTTGGTGTATGTTAAGCAAAATCTTTCCTGAAATAGCTGATACAAAAGTGAAGATAGTTAGTGCTACAGTTGGAGCAAGGACAACGCTAACATTAGCTACCGGTCATGGGTTTAATGTTGGCGATAATGTTTATTTAGAAGGTGGCGCTGGAACTGCTGGGATAGAGATTCTTAATGGTACTTATGTTTATGTTACAGAGACAAATACAACACAAATCGTGGTTGATGTTGATACCACTGGTGCTACATATACGGGCAATGATGGTTATGTTAGTTTAAGAGGGTATAACTGGTCTCCATCATACAATAAATTTAATGCTGGTGTTTCTGGCGCTGGAATTTTATTTTTTGACAATAACTCTAAAGATGAAGTTTTTTCTCTTGAGACAAATTTTGGGCAGATGGTTATATTCAGAGAAGATACAATTTATTTTTATACTGGTGAAATTAGTACTGGTGATGTATCGCTTGCAAGACGGTTAAATGTTCCTTATGGTGCGGTATCTGAAAATATTGCAATTAGTGCAGGTGGTACATGGTTTGTTTCACGGTATGGTATATCTAAAGTTGAAGGTGTTGGAGTTAAAACCACCGTAACAGAATTAGACAATATATTATCGATAACATATTCCGAAAATATAAAGACAGATTTTGATAATATATCGGATAAAAGTGCAATTATATTGCATTATGTTGATAGGTTTTTGTGGGTACATGATCCAAACGCGGACAAAACATGGACTTTTGATACATTAAATGGCAATTGGATGCTTAAAACAGAGCAATTAGTTCAATCTTATTTTTTTAATATTGATAATAAACCATATGCGGTATACGGGGTGTATGTTTTTAATTTCGATCAAGGGTACCAAACATATAGCGCAACCAAGGACACTTACGAAGCGGTCTCATCTTTTTATAAGTTACCGTTACTTGATCAAGCTGATCCATACCATTTAAAAGATTACACACTTTTATATATGTTAGCTGAGGGGATAGTCACTACCGAAGATAACGCCTACCTGTATATTGACGTATATCTTAACGGTAATTTTGATGCTATATATAACACTTATACTTTTGATTTAAAGGTAGATAATGCTGGTGATATGGTCGAGTCTCATCGGTACACGGTAGGTACCGCGAACAACTTAACACTAATGATTAGGCATAATGATGTCTATAAATTCAAAATTAGCCGCATAGGGTTTTTCTTTGACGCGCTATACGTTGAAGATTTTACCGCTGAGGCTCAATAAAAGGAGGCTATAATGCCAAATCAACAAACTTTTGCAGATTTATTAGCTATTGATCCAAATGAGTTTACTGAAAAATATCAATTCGATCCGCAAAATTTAAAACAAAATGCATCGTTTAATCAATCAACTATAAATGCGGATATAGCGGCGAATGCTGGTAGGGCGCGGAGTGAGGCTTTTTCTTCATCAAAAGGCATAGCTAATTCGACTTTTGGTGAACAATTAGCGGATCAAGCCGCGGGTGCCGCACGCGAGCCTTATGTTCAGCAACAAACTGATCTTATGCAACATTTACTAGATCAACAATTTTCGGCTGATAAATTCGGGGCACAACTTGGCTTTGAGCAAGACAAGTTTAAAGAAGGTATTCGGCAATATAATGAGCAAATATCTCTAGATAAAAAAAAATGGGCTGATAGTTTCGGGCTTGATGAAGATAATTTTAATGAATTTGTTAGACAATATGATGAGAGTTCCGAAGATCAAAGAGAAATGTTTGCCCAATCATTGAATTTTGATAGAGAGCAATTTGAAGAAAGTATAAGGCAATTTGGTATACAACAACAATTTCTTAGAGATCAATTTGGGCATTCAAAAAGAAAAGATAATGCCGATCATACCTCTGATATATTTAGTGTTGTATTAGGCACTGCTGCTGCTTTACTTGCTTCTGATGCAAAACTCAAAAAAAACGTAGCAACAATATCTAATGCTTTACCAACAATAAACAAGATGAACTTAGTATCTTTCTTGTGGAAAGAAAATAACAGATTAGACTATGGGGTTATAGCTCAACAGCTAGCTAAAGTTTTGCCGGAGCTTGTATTTGATTGTGCTGATGGAATAAAAAGAGTTAACTATCAAAGTTTAATAGCGTTTTCATTAAAAGCGGTACAGGAGCTTGATGCTAGAGCAAGCAAACTTGAAGAGTGTTCTAGTCTAAAAGTGGTACAGGAGTTTGATTCTCGATTAAGAAAACTTGAACAGCAACAAGAGGAAGTATCATATAACTCTGATTCTTTTATTAAAAAAAACGATAGACGTATGAGAACACTTTCTGGCTCATTAGCGGAGGATTAAGTGATAGCGGGTTAATTTATTCGGTAAAGCTAGTTTGTAACAGATATGACTTAAATTATAGGAGGTTTTATAGATGGTATTATTAAATCCAAGACTAACAGGCAGACAATCAAACGATAAACGGTCGGAGTATACCATCGCACAAGCGCTCACACCGAATGCAAATATCAATCAATCTCGACTAGGTACCGAAGTTGCGCCACGAAATGTAAGCTCATTAACCAATGCGATATCAAGGCTTCTAGCAAGAGAACCGGAAGTCCAAATAAAGCCGTATAATGTAGGTGATCCTGTTACTACAAATTCTAATGTATCTATAAGAAATATTGATAGTACACCTACTAAGTTTGTTGGTAATCTTTTGTCACCAGGGAAAAGTGACGCAACGAACGAAATGAACAATCTCGCGCGGTTAATTAAGTTAATGATGGATTCTGGGGCGCACAAGGAAGGCACCGATAAAACGGGTCAAGCTGCTACTCTTGATGACCAAATTAATACTACCAGTAATTATTTAGATTTACAGGACAAGATAGCTCAACGAAGATTAAACTCAAAATCACAGCAGAAATCGCTTGATAGCATGTATGACGAATTACAAAAAAAATCTATTATAGATTATTCGTCTTTAAAAAAAACACCTTTAAAACGGGGTGAATCTCCTGTTGAATCATTAGCTGGTTTTCTTGGTGGTTTATTTAGGAATGAAGAAGGTGCTAAATCTGTTGGTACATCTATATCGAAGGCGGTATCTCCGTTTGATGTCGAGACGGGAAAAGCCGGGCCTTTTAGCTTGTTTTTGCAATCAATCCTAGCTAAATATAATCCTGAAATATTGGCGCTTATAAAAGATAGCGCTGCTCAAACAAAAGGTAGGTATAACGAAATAGCTGATTATAATAAAGCTATTGATCTTAGAGCGATTGATAGTCAGAGAAAAGGGCAACAAACTATTGAAAAAACTAAACTTGAGCAAGCACAACGGGAAAAAGCTCAGTTTGATAAAGTTTCTTCTGAGATTGAGACATATTTGCTTAAATCTAAAGTTGACGATGAACAAAGACAGGACGAATTCAACAACAAAATTGAGCTTGAGAAAATTAAAGCTCAACTAAAAGGGGATATAACTAAACCTGGCGGGATCAAAGCTCCTACGTATAGCTCGATACTTAATACGTACAATCAATTATTAAATATATACCCTCCTGATAAAGCGATCGAAGAGACAAGGAATGCTTTTTTATCTTTTGGCTTTGAATTACCTGCTTTAACACTAGAGTCTATTAGTAATGGTCTTGGCCTTTCTGGAACATCATCTAATACTGATGATGGGGTGCTTACTTTCAACTCTTTTGAAGAGGCTGAAACAGAAGGGTTACCTATAGGTACTCAATTTTATGTTAACGGTGAATTATGGAGGGTCAAGTAATGCCTTTTGAGCGTGTGTTCGATGAACCAAATATCAAGCCTGCACCCACTGCGTTTGAGCGGGTTACTGAGAACATACCGGCACCTGCTGCGTTTGAGCGGGTTACTGGGAATATGATATCTGCGCCTACATCCGGACAAATCGCTAACAGAATTTCAGTTAAAAAACAGTACCTAAAAGAAAAATCTAGCAAAAAAAATGATCCGGAACAAAAAGAGAAACAAAGTTTATTGTTTCGTGTGCTTGATAATGTTAATCGGCCTCAATATGCTATATCAAATGTTATTCATGATGCAGTAGATGGTGGAAATTTTGAGCCATTAAAATCTTTTGTTAAAGGTCTTTCTTTGAAAGAAAAAACTTCGATAGGTGATTCATTGTCTGCGTTAGGCTGGAATCCTAAAACAAAAACCGGTAAAGTAGCAAAGTTTATTATTGGTTTTGCTGGTGATGTTTTAACCGATCCGTTAACGTATACAGGGTTTGGGCTTATAACAAAAAGCGGTAAAGCATTAAGAGCTGGGTCTACTGCTGTGAGAACAGCAAAAGCTGCGAAATTTGCTGGTAAAGCTCCTAATATAAAACGCGCGTTAACTATAGGCGGTAAAATCATCCCTAAAAGTGAGAAGATTATTGATCCGTTGACTACTGGTTTTGGTAAAGTGTATAAAGCGTCACAATCTAAAGCTTTCAAGGAATTTCCTGTATTTCAGCAATTTGTTGATAAAATAGGCACTTCATTATCGACTAAGTATCGACCTAGAGGGATTGATAGTATTACTTGGACAAAATGGACACGTGCAGCAGAAAAATCAAAAAATATCAAAGATGCATTAGAATTTAGTACTCAGCAAAAAGCGGTATCTATTGCGCGCGAGTTTGCTAAAGAGGGTTTTAATACTGATGATATTGCAAAAATAACAAATCAAATCGAAACGGTTGCTCCTATTGCAAGCAAAGCTGGTCGTATAGCTCGGGAATTTAGCGAAGAGTTAAGCGGTTTGTATGAAAAAGTTGGTGTCACTGGGAAAAAGCTATTAAAAGAAGATGGTTATGGTTACTTGCCTCACGTACTTGAGAATCCAGGGCAAAAATTACGGAAAGCCATAGGATTATCTAGCCGTCAACTTAGTACTAGTAGTCCAGCTGACATCAAAAGAACGTTACTTAAAATCGATAACCATATTATCAGTACAAAAACAGGTAAAATATATAAAAATGGTGAGTTCGTTGATAAGTTTGATCTTGATACAGTTGAGAATTTAATTAAGCAAGGTAATTTTTCCCAAGCTACAATAAAAGAAATTAATGATAATCTTCCAGCGGCGATATTTACAACAAATCTATCAAAACTTTTGTCTATACAAGGGAATAGGACAGCAAAAGTCGTTGCTAGTGACGAATTATTTAAACGTGCTGCGCGAATTGGTACAAAGAAAAAAGTGGCGATAGCAAACGGGTATGAAGAATCTGTTGAGGATGGTATGCGAGTCCTTACTAAAGGGGATAAAAAGCTTTATAAATCAACACCCTCTGAGCTTAAAGATATTTTTTTTGATAAAGAAATTACTCAACACCTTAACAAAACCTATGAAAAATTCTCGAATATTAATCAGGTTGACGAATTTGTTAACCTTTTTGATACAGTTCAAAATGCTTGGAAGTCTACAGCAACAAAATGGAATCCGGCATTTCATAGTAGAAATGGTATTTCTAATGTTTGGCAAAATTCGTTGGCAGGTGTTAACGATGTTCGCGATTATGTGCGAGCATCAAAAATACAACGGTTTATTGGTTCTGCGCATTTGCTTGATGAAGCTGACCAAATTTTATTAAAGGAGTTTAATGATCAAGGGCTTTCAAAAGCAGGTCAGATGTCCGGGGATATCGCAAAAAGTGTTGAAGATGAATTAATGTCTTCTATGGATTACCTTAAAGCTTCGGGTAAAGCTGCGGTTAAAGGCAAACCTCTTGGTGCGGGGGCTAGTCTTGTTAAAGGGATAAATAAGGCCGGTGGTGTTGCTGGAACGACAATTGAAAATAACGCTAAACTTGCACATTTCATTGCTAAACGTAAATCAGGGTTATCTTCTTTTGATGCTGGGCAAAGTGTTAAAAAATATTTATTTGATTATAGTGACTTAACTGATTTTGAAAGAAATGTATTAAAACGTGTTTTCCCTTTTTACACATGGACTAGGAAAAATATACCATTACAGCTTGAAACATTAATCACTAATCCGGCTAGACAAAGCAAGTTAGTAAAGCTAAAAAATAATGTCGAAGTATTGACAGGGCCAGATACAACGGGTGAGATATTACCTGAATGGTTAAAGACTTCGGTGCCTGTATATGTTGGCACTAAGGACGGGAAAAAGCGTTATGTTAAGCTTGAGGGGTTTTTGCCTACTGCTGATCTAGAAAAACTTTCAATGTCAGAAAACAATAATTTGATTTCTGAGTTAATTAATATGGCTTCACCTATAGGCAAGGTATTGATAGAGCAAGGCAAGAATACTAATTTCTTTTTTGGTAGCGATATCCAACGGTATAAAGGTCAAAAAAAAGATTTGTTATGGTGGCAAGTTCCAGCACGGCTTGAACATTTAGCCAGGATGTTTCGTCCCCTCAGTGAAATTGAAAAAATTGTCGGGGGACGCCGATATGGACATACTGATCTAGTTGAAAGACTAGCTAGTGTTGGCATGGGTGGTAAACTATATGAATATAAAGTTGATGATTTGTTGCGGAAGTACGATCGTTTAACCGATAACGATACACAGCAAATTAAGTCAGAAATTAGGTATCTTAGGAGCCAGGCACTAAAAGAACCGGAGCGCCGGACACAAAATTATGAAGATATAACGATGCTTCGTGAGCTTTTACAAAAAAGCAAGCAAGAGTCTGTGAGTAGCAAAAGAGCGGCTAGGGCTGTTATTTTTACTAAATAACTTTGTTATCGAGTCATATCAATTCTCTTAATTCGTTTATTGATTTTAAGAATTGGCGATCACACGTATACCCTCGGTAATACCTGCTGCGTAAGCGTTGATACCTTACAAGCTGTTCTTTTTCTGGGAAAAAACTCCCGGTTTTTAACTTATTATCAATATCGTTTACACATGTATATGCACATTGTTGCATGTTGGCTCCATCCTACTCTTTATAGTGTATTTTTACGCAACTGCGCTCATATGGGCACAGTTGCGATTGACTTGTTTAATCGATGCTTCCCCCAAATGGGATATGTTGTGTTTGGTTGGTTAATTCTTTACTTTTCTTCTCTAACGAAATAAAGTTTCTGCAATTAATACAAGTCGAATATTGTTTTATTCCGTCTTTTATATACTCCGAAGACTCAAGTTCGCCTTCCAGGTAAACTCTTGAGCCTTTTTTGAGGTATCCTGCGGCAAGCTCGGCAAGTTTCCCCCAACAAGTAGAATTAATAAACTGTGTTTTTTCTTCTTCTTTGACTTTTTTATTAATGGCTATTCTTATCTTTGTGATAGCTTTCCCTGTTTGGGTGTATCGTAATTCAGGGTCAGCGGTCAATCTGCCTATGAACGTACAACTATTTAAATCCATGTTTAATCCTTCCCTGAAGTCTCTCCATCTTGCCTTTTTTTCCGCCTGACAAGGTTATCCTTAATTGACTAATAGCTATGGTTGCCTTTTCCTTTCTTTTGCTATAGAATGCCTAAACTGCTTCCATGGTGAAAACATAATGTCTTTCAGCTCGGGAGTTAACCTTTATCCTCTCTAACCGGCATTCCACTACGTGAAGGGTGTCATCGTCAGGGATCAAGCGTTGGGACGTTAGGGTCTCGCATTTCGTACCCTTGATGAACTGCGAGGAATACTGGTCTTTAACTGCGTCTAGGGGGTACTTTAGCCCCCAAGCCAGGTTTCCATAATCACTCGGTTTATCGCTATGCTCGGTGAAAATTATTCTGCACCTTTTCATTCTTGTCTTATCTCGAAGCTGCGCTTCTATTTCTGTATATATTTGGTCACGGACTGCATTATGCCAATGCCAGCTTCGTCCCTTACTTGAGTTAAGGGAAGGAACTGACTCGAACCTCAGAAAAAACGTATTTTTCACAATTCTCCTACGGATCGGAGCAAGCACCTTGTACCCACAAACTAAGCAAATCCCATCAATCTTAGACCGCCCACAACTGCACGTCACGATACTAGCCCCCTCTCGGATGTTTCATCATATCTCTTCATCTCTTCTAATCCTTGGAAGCTTGTATGCTCTTTGATTTTGTTATGGCTTCCGGAACTTATTAAGTTTAAGGCAAACCTAGCATTCAATGCTTCTGCTGCTTGCTTAAATAGCTTCATCGCCTCTAGTTCTTCCCAATAACCTATGTACTCTTCATTTTCCTTTTGTCCTGAAGCGGTTGATTCTTTCTTGCGAACTAAACAAAGCCCGCCTATTAGATGCTCTTTAACCATTTTAATTCCTTCCTTTATCATTTTTTTTCCTTTCGTTTTTTTTATCTGGGCAAAATATTTTTTTTCTCGATATAATTTTTCCAGAAAATATTTTTTTTAGGTTATGAATAAAATTAAGTTCTGCAATGTCGTAATCCTTGATGACAGATAATTCAAAAAGCGAGTACTTTATCTCATCGTCAAGCCAAGTAACACCATCTTGGTGCATCAAAAAAAACTGATTATTCATTTTTGAGCGCCTAATCCCGGCTTGACGACTTTTTGTCATAAGCTCTTTATATTTATCTTGATATTTTTCTTTTGTTTCTACCGGCACTGAGTCATCTGCAAAATATTTTTCTGCTGCATTAATTCTTGCTATTATTTTTTTTGCTTCGCTAATCTTCATCTGCCCAATCGGGGCAAGTATGTTCTATATAACTCAAAGGTAACCTTTCTTGTTTGGTCTCAAGAGGACTGATCACTAACTCCTTGGAATAAGCGCCTAATTCAAGTCCTAATATCTTTGCTTCGGACATTGGTATATCTACATCGTAATTTTCAAAGGTGCAGCTATCGAAGCCATATTTCACCGGAACGATAACAGGACAAGGCCCATGCTTCACCTTATCTATTTTTATCAAATTATATACCTTCCCCGCAACTTTTTTCCGATATAATAACCAGATGTCATACGCTAACCGTTCGATATCGGCACCTTCTGCAAGATGTTCTTTCATAGGCTCATTAACTCTCGCCGCCTCACGGTTAAGTTGATGCAAGAAAAAATGAGGGATGCCGTAATGCCTTGCTGATTCTCGGCAAATTTCCATTATCCGTTTATATTTTAGCCGCTCTTCTTTCGCTATAGAATTAAGGTTCACCATCTGATCGACAATAATAAATCCAGCATCGGGGTTGCAATAGCATAACGCGGATAAATCCTCCGGTGTGATTTCGCCCATCTTAGCCGATATCACCTTGATGTTGGTATCTTGGGCTAGCTCGGCCTCAATAAATCGTTTAGCCGTCCGTTTCGAGCCTTCTTCAATTGCAAGGTAGAGTCCTTTTTTTCTTGGGTTGTTTTTTGCAATAGTTATTCCCAATGAAGTCTTGCCCATATTTGCGGATGCTCCAATTACTACAAAACCATCTCGCCAAATCTCGACTAGTGCATCAAGTTTATCTATTCCTGTAGTTATCGCCCTATCAAATTCTCCATCGGCTTTTGCTGTTAGATATTGGTTCACTGCCTCTTGATACGTAAGTATGTTAAATTTTCTTGATACTCGGTCAAACTGATCAAGTGATTCTTTCTTTGTAAAAAGATTGCACTTTTCTCTTTCGCAAAAATTATAAAATTCGGAACAACTCAAAAAAGCTCCTGATCGGTTAAATGCTGAGTTAATTGTCGATACTGTAGCTGATATGTCATAACCGATACGGTTTGCGTATTCTGATAATATTCTTGTCACTTCGGTTTTTGTTTGTGTTTTCTTTAAAAATCTTGCCAAAAGATAAATATAATAATTTCGTTCCCCCTTTGGTATGCCTTCCGCTAGAATTCGATTCACACAAGGAGGGTATGTTCCGGTGTATTCATCGATGAGGATTGCTCGCTTATCGAATTCCTCAATATTTTTCCAATATGCCGTTTTTGCATCTTTTAAAAATTGGCATAAAGCTAAATCTTTTACAAAATTATATTTTATTTCTCGTGGGAATTCTGCAAGTTTTTTTATTTCCAAAACAGTACTTCTTAATTCTTTAAGCGAAATTGGAACTTTGTATAATTTTGATTTTGGATGTTTCGTATTCGGGTATCTAATAGTTTTGCGGATTGCATAAATTTGTCTATCAAGCGTTGACTTTCCTTTTTCTGGTTTTATTTTTGATTCGATATGTAAATAAAGTTGCTTGTATATTAAATGCAAATCGAATTCAGGTCTTGACATATAGGCTCGGTGATCAATCAATAAATGAAAACCTTTATTACCAGAAAAATATAAACGGATGTTTACAGGGTTAACTCCCATGTCTGTTAGCAAGTCATATGTTTTAACACAGTCCATCCTTGCGATATTTAAATCAAGTAGATGATCAAAGTCAAACACCCAATCACCATAAACTTCGCCGTACTGACCAGCTCTATCATTTTCGTATTGCTGCCAAGTTACATGAAAATCAGTGTTTGTAACATGATTAGTTAAATCTTTTAGATCGCAACGGTGCCATATACTTTCTTTGCCGCCTTGTTTGTAATCAACATAAACCATAAAAAAACTCCTTAATATTTAGTTCTAATAACGTACCTAATCTAATCGGCATTGTCTTTACTGTGTGCCTTTAAGTATATTGCTTCTGCGTGTTCGTTACCGTACTCACGTATAAATGCTTTTTTAGTCATTTTGTCCCCAAATCCAGACGCTACCCATCGATAATTACGATATTCTGGCCATTGATTTCCTCTCATTCGTGCGATTTCTGCCATTGCTTCTGAGAACAGAACAGCATCGCTCCTACCATCGGGATTGTAACCAAAAACTTGTGTGATACTATCCTCTTCTGGGATATAGTCTTGCCATTGTGAAAAAAAAGTTTTTGCATTTTTAAAATTTCGGTTAAATCCTCGTTGGCTTCTATCTTCTTCTACCTCCTCAATATATTTTTTCATAGCAATAGAAAATTGCTGTTCATCATGAGCATCTTTGACCGTGACTAAGAATTTATTAAAACTTCCTAGCTTTCCTGATCTTCGATGTTCTTTCGGGTAAGATAGCCAGAAAATATTAAAACGTTTAAAGCGTTGGTGTGATTTCATTTGGATGGAATTCATACAACGGGTTAGATTCCTTTGCTCTCTGGGAAGGGTTGGAATTATTTTGGGTTGCGGAACTTCGATTTTAGTTTGCTCTCTGGGAAGGGTTGGAATTATTTTGGGTTGCGGAACTTCGATTTTAGTTT
>Ga0075116_10000418_pt1 | contig 19920 bp, 16 predicted proteins | sample AntAceMetag02UKC_FD_69786 | JGI IMG/M metagenome (GOLD analysis project Ga0075116, IMG submission 69786) | Saline lake microbial communities from Ace Lake, Antarctica- Antarctic Ace Lake Metagenome 02UKC | ecosystem: Environmental > Aquatic > Non-marine Saline and Alkaline > Saline | place...
AAATTGATATCGCTGTTCATCATCACGTCCTCCTTTTCTTAATTAAATAAGAAAAACAGACAGATGATGACAACTATCCTATAAACTGTCAACCATCACTTTGTTACGTATAGGTATTTGAAGTGTGGATATTGCCTGTATCCAGTTTTTGTTGAGTTCAGTAAGACATACACAACATACTCCATGATTTCTCCGAATAGTAAACTCTTATAAAATCCGGAGGGTAAATGCATTTTGTTTTATCCGACCAATGTGTTAACAATGGTGTAAATGTTATCTAAGCAAACACAAAATGAGAACTCAATGGAGCAGATTCCCTCATGGAAAAATTAAGTAAACTTCTACAAGAAATCACCATGATTGAAGGCGCCTGCGTAGCCGGGATTGCAACAACGGAGACTCTCAAGGGCGGTCCTCCCTCTTCCGATCTCACGTATGTGCTACCTCACGCGAAGTCTGCGATTTGCTTTGCTGTAGCATTAGATCAAGCGCTAATACCACCCTACCTGATGAAGAAGAACAGGCTTGGGTTTGAAAAGGACTTCCTCCGCGCAAATGCTGTGGCAAGCGGTATCGCGGTACATCTCGCCAACTATCTTGGACAAAAAGGGTATCCATCAGTACCGGTCGCTGCCAATCTGGTTTACAGGCCTGATGTCCCCGGCGGAGTGTCAGACTATATACCGGACATTTCGCACCGCTATCTGGCTGCGCGGTCTGGTGTAGGACATTTTGGATTGTCCGGCAATATCATCACGAAGGACCAGGGAGGAGCGATCATTCTCGCCTCTATCGTCACAACAGCTCAACTGATTCCGACAGATCCCTTGCCCGCTGAAGAAAATTATTGTGATGATTGCCGTTTATGTATGGCATCATGCGTCTCGGGATACATGGATCGGGATGTTAAAACGTCGATAACACTCGGAGGGGTCGAGTTCAGTTATTCCCGGCGTCGCCACGCCAGCCGTTGTGATTGCGTCTGCAGCGGTTACACCGGATTACATCCCTCGGGAAAATGGTCTACCTGGTCGCCGGGCCGGTTCGGCATCCCTAAAGATGATGACCATATTGTCCCTGCACTGGAACGAATGATTCGCGCATACAGGAAGTGGCCTTTGGCACCCGGTGGTAGATATTTCTTTTATACCGAAGACAAACTGCGTATCGCCTGTGGCAATTGCCAACTAGTGTGTTGTCCCGACAAAGAGGAACGCAAGATCCGCTATAAAATGCTTACAAAGAGCGGGGTCGTGGTGCAGACACCGGAAGGATATCTTGAAGCTGTCTCTCCAAAAGAAGCAGAAAAAAGATTCGCCGCCCTGCCCGATGGTAAACGCGCTCTCTATGAAGACGCCTGACTTGATTAAAACGAGAGATAAGCCTTTTTAAAAAGAAGTCGGGTTTCGGAAGTAAAGGGGACAGATTTATTTTTTCATCCGATAATCAGCAAACGATTGCGTCTGCCTTAATCAATCGGAATAGAATCAACTATAACCATTCATAATCTTGCATAATCTTTAGTCACGTAGCATTTGCTCAGATTGTCTTCAGCACCAATTTGTCCAAAGCAAAGCGCGGTCTTGCCTTGGGTGACTGATCAGGATGCCCCACAGGTAGAAGGACTACGGGGTAGATACTTTCGTCCAGTGCCAGATACTCCTTTACCTTATCTCGATCAAACCCTCCAATCCAACAACTACCCAGTTCCAGATCAACGGCCTGAAGAACAATGTGTTCTACAGCAATCGCCACATTCATGGAAAGATAGGCCTTAACCGCTTCCTCGTCCATGATAGGACTGGTGGCGGATGGTGTATTCATATCTATATCCACGCCGTCAAAGGCGCCTTCTTTCAGCAGCTCTGCGACACTCCGATCTCTTGTTGCTATGGCCGTCAGGTCAGCGCAACATACAAAAATAACCGATGCCTTGACGATAAACTTATAGGGCGTATATCGGCTAAGGGCCTCTTTGGCTGCAGGTGATTGAGCGACGATGAAGCGCGCGGGCTGGAGGTTTGATCCTGAAGGGGCGAGCCGTGCGGCATCCAGAAGCAGGTGGACAGTATCAGCCGAAATGTTCTCCTCTCTGAATTTACGAATGCTTCGCCGTGAAGCGATAACGTCTGATAATTTCAATGTAGCACCTCCTTGAAAGTATTACGAGTTGAGGGAATTCCGGGGACACAATACTAAATTATTTATGTTTTCATGTTCTTCCATGGACCTTTCGGCCCTGTTTTTTCTTCCGGAGTTGTTTTCCCAATAGTGCCTCAAGCTTATCAATGAACAAATCACTACCAAGAGGTCTGCCTGTACGTGCTTGCACGCGGACAGGGAAAGCAAAAATCTTAACCACTCCAGTACCATTTGCAGGAGCTACTGGGCAGGCAGGAATATATTTAATGTTTTGAGAATTAGAATTTGAGACTGACCCCTCTACTAAAGCCAATATACGTGCTTTCCCTTAATGCTTTCAGATTTTCATGGAGAATTGTTTCAGTGTGAACCATTTGCTGTTATAAAAATAAGTGATCCGGGGTATCGATTTCAGGTGACAGATAACATAAATCCTCAAATCAGCAATTTAATCGATCACCGAAGGAAATGAAAACCAGGAATCAAGATGGAAGAGATTAAAAAGCGCATACTTAATATTTAAGATGCGATCCCACTTCTCTTTTCATGTTGTGTATTGAAGAATTTGATAGAACGCATTAACTGACTAACTCTGCTGTGATATTTTGTCAAGGGATATTACAGAGAGTGTTAGAAGCACATAATATGTCCGGAGTTGTAGCACGTAATCTGTCCGGTTTATGATGGTCATCGGGAGGTGACCAATGAGACGGGCGGAGATATTACAGGAGATTCGGAAGATGCGATTTGAAGAGGCTTATGATGTGTGGACGAGAAGACGATTAACACAGGAAGAAGCGGCGCGGATATTGGGGGTATGCGACCGAACGTTTCGCCGTTACATCAATCGTTACGAGGAAAGTGGTATTGAAGGATTACTGGACAAGCGTTTGACGCAAGCATCATCGCGTCGAGCCCCCGTAGATGAAGTTATGGCGGTTGCCCGGCAGTATGAGAGTCGGTATCGTGGCTGGAACGTGAAGCATTTTCATTCATGGTACCGGCGTGATGGAGGACAGAGAAGTTACACCTGGGTAAAGAAAGCACTTCAATCGAAGGGTCTGGTTCCCAAGACGGCCAGAAAAGGAGCACACCGGAAACGACGTGATCCTTCTCCTTTTCCGGGGATGATTGTGCACCAGGATGGAAGTACCCATGAGTGGGTAGCGGGCAAGAAGTGGGACCTGATCGTGACAATGGATGACGCGACAAATGAGCACTACAGCATGTTCTTTGTCCAGGAGGAAGGCACCTCCAGCAGCTTTCAGGGAGTGAAGGATGTGATCCTTCAAAGGGGTCTATTCAGCTCATTCTACAGCGATCGTGGAAGTCATTACTGGTACACGCCTGAGACTGGTGGGAAGGTAAGTAAAGGTCAACTGACGCAGTTTGGGCGTGCCATGAAGCAGATAGGGATTGAGATGATTGCCGCTTATTCTCCGCAGGCACGGGGTCGAAGCGAGCGAGCCTTCAGCACGCATCAGGGTCGGCTTCCCAAAGAATTGGCCCTGCATGGAATCACCACGATGAAAGCTGCCAACCGGTATCTGGACGAGGTATATCGACCGGCATTCAACACCGAGTTCATGCAGCTTCCTGCCGAGAAAGGTTCAGCCTTTGTGCCTTGGGTTGGATCAAACCTTGACGATATCCTGTGCGAGCAGTATCAGCGGACAGTTACCGCCGACAACTGTGTGAGCTTTGAGGGGAAAACACTGCAAATCCCCGCAAACCGTCATAGATGCCATTATGTTCGGGTCAGGGTGCGTGTTCATAAGTACATGGATGGCTCACTCGCTGTTTTTCACGGCCCGAGAAAGTTAGCTGATTATGATGCACAGGGAAAACTGAAGCAGTCCAAAAAGGGAAAGGCAGCGCACGTCCGCCGCTCGTCACTTCCCCTCAGGAAAGCTGCTCCAGGCTACGACTTCCGCAGCTTTCCTGAGCAATACAAAGCGGACAATTCATTTGCTATAAAACCGGACAGTTCTATTTGTTGACAACAGGACCATGGCTTTTTCAGATTTAATACAATCTTTATGGCCTACAGCATCTCATAGATGCCGGCTGCGCCCATACCACCGCCGATACACATGGAGACAACTCCTCTTTTCAGCTTACGTCTCTTCAGCTCGTTCAGCATCTGGCATGTCAGCTTCGCACCGGTGCATCCCAGGGGGTGACCAATCGCGATCGCGCCGCCATTCGGGTTGATATCGCCTGCCCAGTATCTCTCGGTGAGCCCCAGCTCCCTGCAACAGTAAAGTGCCTGGGAGGCAAAAGCCTCGTTGATCTCAAAGAGATCGATATCGTCGGTCTTTAATCCGGCAAGCTTGAGTACCTTCGGAATGGCATACCGTGGACCGACACCCATCTCTTCCGGATTGTTCCCCGCAACTGCATAATGGGTTAGTCTGGCAATCGGTTTCAGCTTCAGTTCCTTTGCCTTTTCAGCTGACATGACCATCGTGAAAGCGGCACCATCGGTCATCTGTGATGAGTTCGCCGCCGTTACCGAACCACCCTGTTTGAAGGGCGATTTCAGTCTCGCCATATTCTCCATCGTTGAAGGCCATCTTACGCCGTCATCCATATCGAATGTCTTTGTTGTCCTAATCCACTGTCCACTTTTATCCTTGCCGTATTTCCATGCTTCAATCGGGACAATCTGATCTTTCCAGTATCCCTTCTGAATCGCCTCATAGGCCCTCCGATTGCTTTCGAGGCCCATTTTGTCCTGTTCCTCACGGGTGATTCCATAATCGGACGCGACGTTTTCCGCAGTAATACCCATGGAGACATAGGTCATCGGAAGGTCTCCCCAGTCGGGATGCGGACGGAATATCCAGCCGCCCATCGGAATGCGCGACATGGTTTCGCACCCGCCTGCCACAATGATATCGGACCAGCCGGCCATGACCTTTGCCGTGGCATCGGCGATCGCCTGAATACCGGAGGAGCAAAACCGGTTTACAGTCATACCCGACGTGGTTACGGGAAATCCTGCACCAAGCGCTATAACCCGGCCAAGGTTCATACCCTGCTCGGCTTCGGGAAAGGCGCAACCACAGATCACGTCATCAACATCTTCATGCTTGACCTGCGGAACCCTTGCCATCAATCCCTTCAGAACCTGAATCCCTATCTCGTCACCCCTGGTCTGCGCAAGGGCTCCCCTTTTATAACGTCCTCCCGGACTTCTTACTGTTTCGACAATAACAGCATCTCGCATAATAATCCTCCTTGTCATCTATTACTGACCCGGCCATTGGATTATGGCCAGTGTCAGCAATAAATAGTATATTTTTTTAGTTACGCAGTGGTTTTCCTCTCGTCAGCATGTGCATAATACGATCCTGCGTCTTCTGCTCACCGGCAAGACTGAGAAAAGCCTCCCTCTCACGCTCAAGAATCGCATCCTCAGTAACGAAGGTGCCTTCCATACACTGACCACCGGAAAGGACCCATGCAAGTTTCATTGTCACATGCTCGTCGTATTCTGACATGTAGTTACCTTTTTTCATATTGTACAGGACGGCATGAGCAATACCCATCAGGCTTTCTCCCATGACAGGAATCATATCAGGTTTTTTCTTCTTATGAGCCTTTGCCATTGAGAGAACAAGTTCCTTTGCATCCCAGATCTGATGGTCACGATTGAGGCTGATGTTTTCAGTCTTTCTGATGTAACCGAGTTCCATTGCCTCCATCGCACTGGTGGCCACCTTTGCCTGTCCGATATTCATGAGAACTTTCTCATAAATCGGCTGCATGTTCAAGATCTCAGCGGTACCATCCGGCAGCCCTTCCGTGCAGCGCACCATCAGCTCCTTACAACCACCACCCGCGGGGATCACGCCGACACCGACCTCAACGAGGCCCATATAGGTCTCGCCGCAGGGCTGGCATCTCTGACCATGCATGGATACCTCGCAGCCACCGCCTAGAGCCATGCCCGCCGGAGCAGTGACGACCGGTTTTTCCAGATATTTCATCTTCATGTTGGCGTATTGCAGGTCATGTATCAGTTTGTCGAGAATATCCCATTCAGTATTCTGCACTGCTATAAGAATCTGAAATATATTTGCTCCTACTGAAAAGTTAGTGGCATGATTGGCAACTACCATGCCCGCAAAATCCTTTTCTACAATATCACAGCTATCTTCAATCATGGAAATAATATCGCCATCGATAGCGTTCATCTTTGTCTGGAATTCAAGACAGGCTACACCGTCACCTATGTCCACGAGGGAAGCGCCGGCATTTTTCTTGATCACCTTGTTCTTCGCTTTAAGATCGGGCAGAAGGATAATCTTCGGATTATCTCCCATCTTCACATAATCCTTCTTGTCGAAGTCGTAGTAGTATTTACCGTCTTCTTTTGTGAGATAGAAGGAGTCACCTTTCTTCAGCATGTCGGTGATCTTCTTGGGAACCTTCAACTTCAGGGTCTTCATCACCTCTACCGATTCCTTCACCCCGACAGCATCCCATGTCTCAAAGGGGCCATTCTTGTGATTGTAGCCCCACTTCATGGTATTGTCTATCTGGTAAACGGTATCGCATATCTCGGGGATACGATTCGCGGAATAAATAAAGTTCTTGCAGAGATATTCCCTTACAACCTCACCGGCAATATCTTTTTCCGAGTAGAAGAGGGCTTTTAATTTAGCATCGAAACCGCCTTCTGTCTTGCTGGCGTCTTTGACTGATTCATATTTTGCTTTCTTGAATGGAACATATTCCATCGTATTATAGTCAAGCGCCAGTTTGACCCTTTTACCCTTCTCGTTCTTTGTCCTCTTGTAGAACCCTCCTTTGGTCTTGTTACCGAGCCATTTGTTTTCCATCATCTTGTCCATGAACTCAGGCGGTGCAAAGGTTTTTACCATCTCATCGTTCGGGACAGCTTCAACAAGATTTTTCATGACATGATAGCCAGTATCTATGCCGACAAGGTCGATCGTTCCGCAGATCGCGGAACCGGGTCTGCCAAGAACCTTGGCAATAATGGCGTCCAGTTCCGGTATTGTCAGTTCCTTGTCGAGCATTGTCTTGACCGCGTTTGATATATCATAGACACCGATACGGTTTGCTATGAAATTGGGGACGTCTTTACAGACAACAACGCCTTTACCAACAACATTCTCAAGGAAATAGGTCATATAGTCGACAATTTCCTTCTTTGTAGTCTCACCGGGAATCACCTCAACAAGCTTCATATAACGAGGAGGGTTAAAAAAGTGAACTCCGAGAAAACGCTCTTTATTCTTCGCGCTCATCTTTCCCGATATTTCCTTGATCGGAAGACCGGAAGTATTGGTGGCTATAATACAATCCGGTTTTATCGCCTTCTCCACTTTTGCGAAGAGCTCATGTTTGATCTTCAGATTCTCCACGACAACCTCGAGAAGAAAATCAACATCTTTCAAGAGACCAAGGTCATCTTCAAGATTGCCGATTGTGATCATCGACGCATTCTTCTTTGAGTAGAAACTGGCAGGCTTTGATTTTACCGCACCGCTCAATCCTTTTACCGCGAAACTGTTTCGCCACGCCTTGCTCTCTTTTGTGAGACCCTTTTTCAGATCCGCTTCACTTGGATCAAAGGGAGGCACAATGTCCAGCATGACACACTCGATTCCCGCATTGGTCATCTGAGCGGCTATAGTGGCACCCATAACCCCCGCCCCTATAATGGCGGCTTTCTTAATTTCATACGACATATCATTCCTCCTTGCTCAGGCACCAAAGATCGAGGCGCCTTAATTAATTTATCCTCATTACATTACACCGCGAAAGAATCCTCCAGCATCTCGATGGGGGTCTTATCGCCCAGCGCAATACATTTGCACCTGCCCTCAATCGTCGGAAGAACGTTGCACGCAAAGTACTTTGCCGATGCGAGTTTACCCTGATAGAAAGCGGCATCACCATTTTCACGGGCCAGAGCACGCTTCTTTGATATGGAACCCTCCGCTCCAACTTCGGCATACATGGTGTCCAGTTTTCCGGAAGCTATAACTGCCGCCTGAAAAAGCTGCCATCCGACAGCAAGGTCTCCGAGGATCATCAGAAAGGGCCTCGCATTCAGTACGGGCAGCAATACGCTGGAGCTCTTGCCCCATGCGGCAAACTGCATCGCGACGCCTACCACTGCATTGTAGGCATCCTCGAGATGTGTGACATAAGCCTTCATCTCTTCGTTCTCCTTGGCCTTTTTAATGTCGGCATCAATCAGCCCGAACAGATTCATCACATTCATGCCTCTGTTCGCACCCATCTTTCTACCGACCAGATCGAGAGCCTGGATGTAGTTCGTCCCTTCATAGAGGGTGGAAATTTTGCAGTCTCTCGCATACTGCTCCATCGGATATTCCTGAATGTATCCGTAACCGCCGTAGACATCCATACCGAGTGAGCAGATCTCGCACGCCTTGTCGGAGCAGTATGCCTTGATGACCGGTGTGAGGATCTCGACAAAACCTTTCCATTTCGCCCTCTCCGCCTCGTCGGTCACCGTCTCTTCCATATCGATACAGAAACTGGCAAAGTAGTTCATCGACCTCATGCCTTCCACATGAGATTTCATCCAGAGGAGTGAACGTCTGATATCGGGATGCTGAATGATCGGAATGGCCGGTGCATCGGGTATGGCCATCGTCATGATATGCTTGCTCTGGATTCTCTCCTTCGCATACTGTACGGCGTGCTCCAGTGAGGCCGTCGCATGGCCGAGACCCTGCATTCCCACTTCGAGCCTGGCTTCGTTCATCATATTGAACATAACCTTCATACCTGTGCGCTCTTCACCGAGGAGGTAACCGATACACTTCCCGTTTTCACCAAAGTTCAGAGTGGCGGTTGAGGATGCCTTGATTCCCATCTTGTGCTCGATACCGCCCGTGATGACATCGTTGGATTCACCCACGCTGCCGTCTTCGTTTACCTTGAATTTCGGAATGATGAAGATCGAAATTCCGCCTGTACCCGGAGGATCACCTTCGATCCTGGCAAGAACGGGATGGATGATATTGGGATAGATATCGTTGTCACCGCAGGAGATAAAAGATTTCGTACCCTCGATACTGAAGCTGCCGTCGGGCAGTCTCTTCGCGGTCGTCCTCGTGGCCCCCACGTCACTTCCCGCGCCCGGCTCTGTCAGACACATGGTGCCGCCCCACTCGCCTGAAAACATCTTGTACATATAGGTGTTCTTCTGTTCTTCCGTACCGTACTTTGCGACCAATACGGCAGCTCCCGTGGTTAATCCCGGATACATCATAAATGCGAAATTTGCCGAATCAAACAGTTCCGTACAGGCGCTCCACACACATAGAGGCAGGTTTTGCCCTCCCACTTCCGGGTCCGCAGGCGCACAGTTCCAGCCCGCCTCATTAAACTTTTTAAGGGCACTGTGGAAAATGGCGGGAACAGTGACCTTCCCGTCGGCGAAAACAGCGCCTTCTCTGTCACCTACATCATAAGTAGGAAGAATGACATCCACGGCCATCTTCTCTGCCTCGTTCAACATCATGTCAACTACTTCCTGCGAATAATCGGCATATTTCTCGGCAGCAAAAAGATCCTCGATACCCAGCTGCTCAAACAAAATGAACCTCTGGTCCCTCATGTTAACCAGTGTGTTACCCATAGTTCTACAACCTCCTCATTCAGATTTTTTTAGGCCTTTTATGAAAATATTCAAGCATCCATTAACACCTGAACGTATCCTCTCTTCTCTGGTTGACTCCTTGCCGACAAACAGGTGAAGGGAAATTATACCGTTAAGCATTCCCCAGAGGGAATTCCTCGTTGTCCTTACATCTTCTCTTCTGAGAAGAAATTCCCCTCTGTCGATCCCATATTGGAATATATTTTCAGTAACAGAGATTGCCCTGTTTGTTTCCAGGATAATTCTTCTGTTTGTACGATCCGACAGATTCTGACTGCCGGCATACAACATGAAATTCATCAGTATCCTGAACAACTCCTTGTCCTTCAGGAAAAAATCCATATACATGCGGGTAAAGCCGATCAATACCTCTGACGCACTCTCCCCCCCCTCGAACATGGGAAGGACTTCTCCGTGAAATCTCTTGATGTCATCCAGCAGTATCTGAGCACATATCTCTTCCTTACTGTTGAAATATAGATAAATCGCCCCCTTGCTTAATTCAGCCTTTTTTGCAATATCTGAAACGGTTACAGGACTGGACCCCTGTTTAAAGAACAACCTCTTGGCAGCCCTGAGGATAGTTCTCCTTCTCTTCTCTCTTTCCCTCTCTCTCCGTTTACCTAACACCAATCATTGTACTCCCGATCTCGTTTCCATGCTCGCTGAACAAAGGTCAAAATATGACTGCGAGTCACATCTCTCATAAGCAATAAAATCGGGGTTGTCAAGAAAAAAATCTATGCCTGAAAATTATCAAAAACATTGACACGCCTTCAACCTTGTGTTAGGGGAAATCGATTTCGAAAGGCAGGAAGCATTTTCCTGCTTCGAAGTTTTGAATTCTGGATTATTTCCCTGGGACTTGGAAGATGTATTCCCGGGAGGGAACAGAGAAATGACCCTTCTTAAAATAAAAGAACTGCTGGATGCCAGAGTCCTGGCAGGAGAAGAACATTTAGACACAGAAGTAACCACCGCCTTCAGTGCAGACCTGATGAGCGATGTCCTCGCCTTTGCAAAACCGGGGAGTATAATGATCACCGGACTTACGAATCCACAGATTGTAAGAATCGCAAGCATCGTGGATAATTCTGCAATCCTTATAGTCAGAGGGAAGATTCCCCCTGATGAAACGATCACGCTGGCCGAAGAACTGGGCATACCCGTTCTTTCAACAAAATACATTCTCTTTGAAACATCGGGAAGATTATACGCCAACGGGATAGTAGGTTGTATCAGAAAAATCGAAGGTCCTGGAAGTGTTGTTCCGTTATGAACCAGGAATATAAATTCTCTTTCCCTGTCGAGGGTGGAAATTTCGATGATACCGGCAAGATCTCCATCGAAATAAAAAGGCTGTTAAAGGGGCTCGGTATAGCGGGCGACGTCTTGAGAAGAACCGCCATTGCAATCTATGAGTCGGAAGTAAACATAATATCATATGCATGGCGGGGGAATATCAGCATCCGTGTTACAGATGACAGCATATTGATCAATATACAGGACAGCGGGCCCGGCATAACCGATATTGAGAAGGCAATGCAGCAGGGATATTCCACTGCTGATGACCGCATAAGAGAGATGGGGTTCGGAGCCGGCATGGGTCTTTTCAATATAAAGAACTGTTCCGACAGTTTCGAGATATTATCCGAGACAAGCAAAGGAACCTTGCTCAAGATATCAATCAACAGGTGATGTGCAATGAATTTGACTTTATTGGTAGAAAAACTGAACCTCAGAGTAATGTGCGGCGGGGACAAACTGGACAGGGAGGTGTCCGGTGGATACGTGGGTGATCTTCTGAGTGACGTCATGGCGAACAGCAGAGAGGGTGACGTATGGATTACCTGCCAGTCACACCAGAATATAGTGGCGGTAAGCGTGCTGAAAGAGCATGCGGGGATTATCCTCGTTCTCGGAAAAGAACCTGATAAGGATACCGTTGAAAAGGCCTCCCGGGAGGGGATACCTCTTCTGGTAACCAAACTCTCCGGATTTGAGATTACCGGCAGGATATATGATTTGATAAACGCGTAGCGGGTCTGACGCCGTCCACGGCATGTGGAAAGATAAACTCGGAAAAAGAAAAACTGGCATTGTGATTTATCCGGTTCCGGGTGCTTGTTTGGGTGCATATCCATGTTAAAGGGGCTTAAGTGCGATCTTCACATACATACATGTCTTTCTCCCTGCGCCGATCTGGACATGTACCCCTCTGCCCTGGTTGAAAAATCACTCGACAGCGGGCTCGATGTTATCGGAATATGCGATCATAACGCGTCCGAGAACGTACGGTATGTAATCGAGGCATCCCGGGGAAAGCCGCTCCATATCTTCCCAGGAATGGAGATAACAAGCAGGGAAGAGGTCCATGTTATCGCGCTCTTTGAAAACATCGATAATCTGTTACAGCTTCAGAAGGTCGTATATGCCTCCCTTCCCGGCACCAACAGGGAAGAGATATTCGGGTGTCAGGCAATCGTAAACGAATCTGATGAGGTGGAAGGATTCAATGACAGGCTGCTGATAGGTTCCACTATGATTTCTCTTCAGGAGACAGTCGAAATCGTTCACAGCTTTGGCGGAATAGCCATTGCCGCACACATTGACCGTGAGAGTTTCAGTGTCCTGGGGCAGTTGGGCTTTATTCCACCTGATATTCGTTTTGACGCCCTTGAAATATCCCGAAGGACAGGATTGAAAGAAGCACGCAGGAAATATCCCGACCTGCGCGATTATACGTTCATCGGATCATCCGACGCTCACTTTATAAGCGACATCGGAAAGGCTTTCACAAAGATTTTCATGGAAAAGCCCTCGCTTTCCGAACTGAAGATGGCCCTTGAAAGACGTGAGGGCCGGTATGTCGAGGAGTAATTCATGCTGGAACTTTCCATGAATATCCTCGATATCGTCGAGAACTCCACAAGGGCGGGCGCCAATCTTGTAAGGATCGGAGTTACTGAGAACATAAAAAATGATATCCTGCGCATAGAAATTACCGATGATGGTGAGGGTATGGAACCGGATATAATCAAAAAGGCGCTGGACCCTTTTTATACATCCAAGAAGGTCCGCAGGGTCGGGCTGGGGCTCCCCCTGCTCTCCCATGCCGCGAAAATCACTGGCGGAAGGTTCTCGATCGAGTCGGGGAAGAGAAAGGGAACCAGAGTGGTGGCGGATTTCGGATACAGCCACATCGACCGCCAGCCCCTGGGCGATATGCCGGGAACCATGGTGACCATGATAGCTGGTAATCCCCAGGTAGATTTTATATACACGCATCTGAGTAACAGCAAAAGTTATACGCTGGATACGAGAGAGGTAAAGAACGAACTTGAAGATGTTCCGATAGATCATCCGAAGGTTATTCAATTTATAAAAAAAAATATAAGGAACGGGCTGAAAGAGATTGGGGCCGGGCGTTAGCTCATATCTCTGTATTCAGACCGTCCGTGAAGGAGGAATAAATGGATTTGGAGTACGATGAACTTAAGAAGGACTTTTCACAGGAGCAGATCGAGAAACTGGATGGGATTATTGAGCAATACAGGGGCCAGCCCGGAGGGTTAATCCCTGTACTGGAAAGGGCACAGGAACTCCTTGGATTTCTCCCCATTCCAGTACAGAGAAGAGTCGGCAGGGAGCTTGGCATACCATTCAGCCACGTCTATGGTGTTGTTACTTTTTACTCTTTTTTCACCATGAAGCCGCGCGGCAAACACACCGTAAGGGTATGTATGGGAACCGCCTGCTATGTGAGGGGTGGCAAAAAGATCGCTAAAAACATGGAAAAGCTGCTCGGTATAAAAGAAGGTGAAACGACTCCGGACCGCATGTTTACCTACGAGACCGTCAGATGCCTCGGGGCGTGCGGACTGGGACCGGTAGTTGTAGTGGATGACGATATCCACGGGAGGGTTAAACCCGATAAAATCAAAAATATCTTACAACAATATAACTAAGCACAATAGAGGAATACGCCATGGCAAAATTGAAGATAGAGGATCTGAAAAAGATCAAGGAACGTGTGCAGGGTGAAACCGCTCTGAGGGCGGGAGCCCGAAGGGCCAAGGTCACAGTACACATGGGAACCTGCGGCATAGCCGCCGGGGCGAGAGTGGTTATGGACTCCCTTATGAACGAAATTGAAGAATCGGGAGTTACCGATGTTGTCGTGACCACATCGGGGTGCATGGGCCTGTGCAGCAGGGAGCCTGAGGTAACCGTTGAGATCCTGGGCCAGGACCCCATAATATACGAATTTATGAGTTCCAACAAGATGAGGCAGGTTTTTAAGAGGCACATCCTGGAGGGCGAAATTCAGACACCCTTTGTCCTGGCCAAGGTCACGGAACAAGGCAAATAGACACTATCAATCAACGTTGAAGGAGGAAAAATACCCGATGAAAGTTTTTCGGTCTCACATACTGATCTGCGGGGGCACAGCATGTCGTGCCTCGGGAAGCCTGAAGGTAAAACAGGCTCTTGCGACAGAGATAAACAAGCAGGGCCTTGCCGATGAAATAAGAATAGTCGAAACGGGATGCAATGGGTTCTGCGCCATGGGGCCTATTATGGTGGTCTATCCGGACGGTATTATCTATATGATGGTCCAGCCGGAAGATGTCCCCGAACTGGTTGAAGAACATTTCCTGAAGGGAAGACCTCTGGAGAGACTCCTGTATAAGGAACCTTCCACAGAAGAAATAATTCCCGAGATGAATGAAATACCCTTCTTCGCGCACCAGGAACTCCGGGTACTGAGGAACAAGGGTCTTATCGACCCGGAAATTATTGACGAATATATAGCAAGGGATGGCTATGCCGGTATGGCCAAGGCACTTACCGAGATGACATCGGAAGAAATTATCAAGGAGGTTCTCGATTCCGGTCTTCGCGGCCGGGGTGGTGCCGGATTCCCGACCGGTCTGAAATGGAGATTTGCCTCCCAGTCACAGAACGATGTCAAATATGTCCTCTGTAACGCCGACGAAGGTGACCCGGGCGCGTTCATGGACAGAAGTGTGCTTGAGGCGGACCCTCATGCCGTTCTTGAAGGAATGATAATAGCCGCAAAGGCGATCGGGTCCCACAAGGGTTACATCTATTGCAGGGCCGAATATCCGCTGGCCTTGCAAAGACTGGACATAGCTATAAAACAGGCCAGGGAATACGGCCTTCTCGGTGAAAATATACTGGATGCCGGCTTTGATTTTGATCTTGAGATCTATCAGGGTGCCGGCGCCTTCGTCTGTGGAGAGGAAACGGCCCTCATGACATCGATCGAAGGCAACAGGGGAATGCCACGGCCCAGACCCCCCTTCCCCGCTGTTTCAGGTCTCTGGCAGAAACCAAGTGTTCTGAACAACGTGGAAACGCTGGCCAGTGTCGGCCAGATAATAGCAAAAGGAAGCGGCTGGTTCGCAAATGTAGGGAGCGAGACAAGCAAGGGTACCAAAGTCTTTGCCCTCACGGGAGACGTAAATAACGTCGGACTCGTCGAGGTACCCATGGGAACCTCCTTAGGGACTATTGTATATGACATAGGGGGCGGCATACCAAATGGAAAGAAGTTCAAGGCTGCTCAACTCGGTGGTCCTTCTGGCGGAATGATTCCTATCCAGCACCTCAACGCGCCTATAGACTACGAAAATGTCGCCAAGCTTGGGGCTATTATGGGATCCGGCGGCCTCATCGTAATGAATGAAGATATGTGCCCCGTCGATATGGCACGTTTCTTTATGGACTTCTGCCAGGATGAATCCTGCGGCAAGTGCACACCCTGCCGTGAGGGGACAAAAAGGATGCTGGAAATCCTCACCGATATCTGTGAAGGAAGAGGCAAAGAAGGGGACATCGAGATCCTTATAGAAATGGCCGATATAATTAAGGATTCGGCCCTCTGCGGTCTCGGTCAGACCGCACCCAATCCCGTTCTGAGCACCATCAGATACTTCAGGAAGGAATACGAGGAGCACATCAGAGACAAACACTGTTCGGCCGGCGTCTGCACAGCACTCTTCAAATCGCCCTGCCAGAACGCGTGTCCGATCGAGATGGATGTTCCACAATATATGGCACTTGTTCGCGCGAAGAGATTTGATGACGCTTATAAGATCATGATGAAGACAAATCCCTTCCCTGCAATCTGTGGCAGGGTCTGCGATCACAAATGTCAGTCCAAGTGCAGGCGGGGCACACTGGACGAGACGCTTGCCATTAAATTTATCAAGAGGTTTATCACCGACAACGCCAGCCGTCCGGCAATAAGTGCTGTGCCGGCCGACAGAAACGAAAAAATTGCGATTGTCGGCGCCGGGCCATCCGGTCTGACCACCGCAAAGGATCTGGCCCTGCGCGGATACCAGGTGACCGTCTTCGAGGAACTCCCCGAACCGGGCGGCATGACCCGTTACGGTATTCCTTCATACCGGCTTCCTCGAGACATCCTCGCGGGAGAGATCGATGACATAAGAGCCCTGGGAGTGAAGATCCAGTGCAATACCCGCGTCGGCAGAGACATCTCCTTCGAAGATGTCGACAAGAAATACGACTACATCTATCTGGCACCCGGAGCGCATAAAAGCCAGCGGATGAGAGTTGATGGCGAGGATATAGCAGGCGTTTTAGGCGGTGTCGAATTTCTGAGAGATTTCAATCTCAACGAAGATGCCTGGCTGAAGGGCGAAAAGTCCCTTGGCGCCAAGGTTGCGGTCATCGGGGGAGGCAACTCTGCCATTGACGCCGCAAGATGCGCTGTCCGTCTGGGTGCGAATGTTACCATACTGTATCGCAGGACACGTCAGGACATGCCCGCGGCTAAGGAAGAGATACTCGCTGCGGAACATGAGGGAATCAATATAGAATATTTCGTGGCACCCAAAAAGATTGTCGAGGCAAACGGCAGGGTAAGCGGCATTGTCTGTGAAAGGATGAAGGCCGGAGATTTCGATAACAGTGGAAGGAGAAAACCTGTTGTTATTGAAGGATCCGAATTTACCCTTGATGTTGATGCCGTTATAGCCGCCATAGGCCAGACTCCGGATCTTTCATTTGTGCCAGAGGGAAGCGATGTGTCGGTCAACAAGTGGAAGTATTTCGATATAGCTGAAGGAAGCAAATCCCGGACCACAAGTGAAAAGTTCTTCGCTGGTGGTGATGCGGTAACGGGACCCTTGACGGTTGTCAAAGCAATCGCGGCGGGACACCAGGCTGCTGAAGATATCGACAGTGCCATACGCTCCGGAAACGGAGAACCCCCATGGGAGGCGCCGGCAGAAGAAATCATCGATATCCCATTTGAAATCGATGAAGAGACAGAGGAACTACCCCAGGCCGCAATGCCCGAACTGGACGCTGTAGAGAGGAAGACAAACTTCAAAGAAGTGGAACTTGGATACGAGATAGAAAAAGCTATCAAGGAGGCATCTCGTTGTCTCAGGTGCGACGCCGAAGTGTAAGCTACTCAGAAGACAGAAGGTAAAAATCAGCCCCTGTTCACAACCACAAAGTTGCGGACAGGGGTTCTTTGTTTTGGGTTTTGGGTTTTGGGTTGCGCGGGTTAACCTGACCACCGATCACCGATCACCGATCACCGATCACTAACCACTCACCACTGGTTCACGCCATATCTGGAACATCAAAACTGTCTTCCGGCGTGTATTTGCGTTCAAGCCGGCGGGCCACGATACTCATACTGTAGCAGCAGATAAAATAGAGAACGGCGATTGTTGTATAGATCTCAAACGGATAAATCATGACCCGGTTATTGATCGTCTGGGCCACTGTAGTCAGCTCAAACACCCCTATTATATAGGCAAGCGACGTATCCTTGAAAAGAGCTATAAACTGTCCAACGATAGCTGGGATCATCATTTTGAGCGCCTGAGGAAGGATCACAAAACGCATCGCTTTAAAATAATTTAATCCCGATGCCTTTGCCGCCTCCATCTGTCCTGGGGGAATAGCTTTTACACCGGCACGCACGATCTCAGCGAGGTACGCCCCTGAAAATATCGTGAACGCTATTGTGGCACTCCAGAAAACATCCATTTGCATCCCCGTAAGAATTGGGGAGAAAAAATAGACCCAGAATATAACCATGATAAGCGGATTCCCGCGTATAAGCTCGATATAGAGGATGCTCGGAGTACTTATCAGGGGGCTTTTACTCAGACGCCCCAGGCCTGCCACCAGGCCTATGGCAAAACTGGCCGTCAGCGCGATAAAGGCCAGAACTATGCTGAGGCTGAGCCCCCCAAGACCATAGAAGATTTCACCACCTAATCCGTGCGGGAATGTCCATATCAAAAGCGCGCGGAAGTTATGGAATATGACGTCCCAATTAAAGGCATAGATTTTGTATCCCATCGCAATGAGTAATCCGACTAACAGCAGGAGAAACGATGTCTTACCTGCCATGGAGAGAATACCAAGTAAACGTCCCAGCCACTGAGCCCCGCTGGATATATAGGTGGTTTCCACTTCCAGCGATTCATCTCTCTCTGGCCTCAAACAGCTGACAAACCATCGCACCCCCCCGGCAACATACGATACCAAAAGCAGAACAGGTCTCACCATAAGGCCAAGCATTCTATCCAGGAGACTCAGTTTCTTCTCCTCTCCTATTTCCAGATGGTGATTCACACTGTTCATCAGTGTACTGATAATCAACGAAAGGCTGAGATAGATGACCGTAGCGGCGGTGGTGGCTTCAAATCCCCGGAAAGTAAAGGATTCAATCTGCTGTGCCTGCCAGCACAGGTCGGCTACTCCTATGGTCATGGCAAGCGAAGAGTTTTTCATATTGTTCAGAAGCTCACTCCCAAGAGGGGGCATAATCACGCGAAAAGCCTGAGGCAAGATGACAAAGCGCAGCGCCTGAATCCTGCTCAATCCGGATGAAGCCGCGGCTTCCAGATGACCCTTTGGAATGGCCTGTATACCCGCGCGCACTATTTCGGCTATGAAGGCGGTGGTATAGATACTCAGACCTCCGGTAGCGGCTATCAGCTCATAGTTGTGGTCATATAAAAACTCGCGAACCGCGTCCGGTAATCCAAGTGGAAAGGCGAAATACCAGAAAAAAAGCTGTACCAGGAGCGGTGTATTACGAAAAAATTCCACGTATGCCGTGGCAAACCAGTAGAGGGGTTTGAAGCTGGAAAGACGCGCTATACCGAAAAATGTACCTAATACAAGAGAAATAACGGTACTTATCAGAGAGATTCCTATGGTAATCAGGAGGCCGCGCAGCAACCAGACACCAAAGACTTCCTGGTAGGTAGGATTCATTTCCCAGAGCACAGCCCATTGGAAATCATACCCGAAGTCAACATGTGCGAAAAAAAGATATATGGCAAGGACCATTCCGGCCACTATCGCAAATTGTTGAACCTGGCGTTTCCAGGGTTCCATCATTCTCACGTTCGCTTTCTAAGGGGAAGACAACGCACAAAAACTGCGGCCCGAGTAGTCCCCGGGCCGCAGTCCTCGTCATTCAAAACAAACATTAACTTTTATGGCCACATCTCAATCTTTTCAGTCATCGGGAAGTAATAGGGTGTATCAGCACCATACCACTTGTTGTATATCTTCATATAGGTGCCGTCCTTCCACATATCCTGAATCGCGAAGTTGACAGTATCACGCCAGTCGCTGTCATTCTCGGGAAGTCCGATGCCATAGGGCTCATCACTGAAGAAGTCACCGACAAGTTCATATTTGCCGGGTTCCTTCGCGGCATAGCCGATGAGTATCGTGCTGTCGGTAGCCCAGCCTTGAACCTTACCCTGCTGCAGAGCCAGGAAGCATGTAGGCTCATCCTGGTAGCTGATAACCTTTGGATTGCTGTCTCCCAGCGATTTTAAGAGATTGACGGCATTTTTTTCGCTGGTTGTACCCTGCATGGAGGCCAGCTTCTTGCCCACAAAATCCTTGTGGCTTTTGTATTTGCCCTTTTTGGCCAGGATCTTCTCGCCATCGAAGAAATAGGTTATGGAAAAATCGATTGTTTTATCCCGCTCACGTTTGTGAGTCATGTTGGCCGTACTCATATCGATCCGTCCGGATGTCAGGAATGAGATACGCGTCTTGTT
>Ga0075116_10000421_pt1 | contig 19817 bp, 39 predicted proteins | sample AntAceMetag02UKC_FD_69786 | JGI IMG/M metagenome (GOLD analysis project Ga0075116, IMG submission 69786) | Saline lake microbial communities from Ace Lake, Antarctica- Antarctic Ace Lake Metagenome 02UKC | ecosystem: Environmental > Aquatic > Non-marine Saline and Alkaline > Saline | place...
GTCGAAACAGCGTGCCGTCCGTTGTTTGCGTCTGGGTAACCGTGGCGTTGTCAGTCGAGGCGTCGGGCATGAAATTCCCCGCCTCGTCCTCCGTGGTCGACCCGGTGGTGTTTGCAATCGAGGAAGCCGCCGTCTGGGCGAACAGGAGTACGCCGACAGAGAATGCGCCGGTAGCCGCGGAGGCCGCCAAGCACGTCGTCGCCAGTACCGGCCCCTTGACCATCAGCCAGAACATATCGCCGTTGCGAACGCCGGCCGTTCCGAGCCGGTCATCGACAACGCCGGCAATCTCCTCGGCCTCCACGTTGGAGTAACCCGTAACTCGCTTGCCGCGTTCCCCGGCCGTCGACGACCAGATCACGCACATTCGCCGCATCAGCGTGATGCCACTGGTGTTGCGAACCGCAATGCAGTGAATCTTGCGATTGTCTTTCTTCGTCTTGTCGGACGGGTCGGTCCAATCGAACACCGCCTTGGTCCCTTCCGTTATCACGGACGAACCGTAGTCGCTGGTGTCGATTGTCGACGTCGTACCGTAAAGCGTGGTGCCGAGCGGTCCCCACAGCGCGGGAGTTTGTGTACTCATAAGGAATACCCCTTTGTCGTAATGTTTGTGTCTGTTTGCCCGCCGTTAGGACTAGGCCGATGCGTAGTTGTAGAGCTTCGCGCAGAACTTCGGCACGAACTTGAAGTTGCCGAACGTGTAGGCGAACCACTTATAGGCCGCCGAGTCCGGGTCCAGTATCGGACCGTGGGTCGTGATGAACTTCTTCTTCAGGATGAGCAACTCGACCTCGTCCATGTTGAGCACGTAGCCCGTGTTCACCGGAACACCATATTCACTTTTGAGCATCATCCCGTCGTACTCCAGCACGTTCGGGAATCCCAAGTCTCGGGCGGTCGGGTGCGTGGCCAGGGTCCGCAGCTTCGTTTCCTGGGCGTTTTTGAAGTCCGTCAGTAGTTGGCCGTTCAGCAGCGCCAACAGCGTGTCGCCTTCGATACCGGCGGTCTGCAAGAGCCACTGGGCGGTCCGACGCAGAACGTAGGCCCCCGTGTCCGTCCAACTGTTGCTGGCGCCGCTGGGCCACGACGTACTCGACCAGTTAATGAGCTTCGGCGACCAGTAGTCGTACTCCGGGTCGCCGGTGCCTTCCGGCCAGTCGGTGTCGATCGCCTCGTTGGGCGGGGTCGTCAGGTCCGAACTCCACGTGCCGGCCGTGGCCACGTCCGTGTCGATGCTGTTGTACGTGTCGTCCGGCTGACCGACGAGGTCGGCAACCACGCACGTCCCCTGGCCCATCAACGTCTCCATGCCGCAGAAGCGGTTCTCGTTGCCGTCCGCCCCGCCATCGGTGTAGAGTTCCAGGCCGATCTTCTTCCGCATCGACTTGAGTTCTTTGGGGATGATCCGCTTGTAGCGGTTGACGAACTGTGCCGTACTGCCGTCCATCATCGCCCGCTCTTTGAGGCCCATCATGTCGGACACGACCATGCCCCGCCAATCGAGCGTGGCCAACTTGGTCGGATCGAACGGCGCGTAGGTGATCCCGCTGCCCAGCCCGAACGAGGACACCTCGGCGTCCTTGTAGTCGATGGGATACTTTGCCTCGAACGACCCGTCCACGTCGAGCTTGAGGTTGCCCGCGCGCTCGATCAGCGCCAGGCCGATCTGATTGCGAATCGTCAGGTCCGTAAGGTCCTTGCTGTACTTGGCGCTCGCCTGATTGGCGAGACCGACCCATGTTTCGGCCATTAGTTACCCCTTTTTCATTTCAGTGTGAGATCCACCCCGGCTTCGCGGGCGGCCTCAGCGAAGCAGGCGTCGATGTCGGCGCCTGCGTGTTGTGTTGCCCCATCCGGCGCAGTCGCGTCGGGAATCGTGCCGCCACGATCGGGCGCGTGCTGGTTTGTGGTTACTCGGTCGATAAAGCGTTGCTGCTTGGCTTGGCCCGCGGCAGCGGCTTGCGCGCTCGGGCTGGCTGCGGGTTGCGCCGGTGGTGCTACCGGGCCGGCGCCGTTTCCGTTGGGTGACTCGAATCGACCGGACTCTCCTTGCAACGAGACGAAGGCTTCGGCATAACTGTGCACCTGCTCCGGGTCGTGGGGGTCGAAGTCGCGCAACGCGGACTCGGCGTTTTGCTGGGCCTCGCCCATCGGGCTGAGCACCGGTTGCCCGGTCTGGGCGTTGAGAACCTGCTTGCCCTGCTCGTCGTGCTGATAGAGGTCGTCTGCACGCTTCCGCATGTAGTCTTGCGCGTCCAGCCGCTCTTGCGACGAAGTGAACGCAGCCTTCAGTTCGGCGAGTTCGGCTTTCAAGCCGTCGATTACCGGAGCATTAACTTCAGCGACCAGGCCGGGGAAGTCGTCGACAATCCGCTTGGCACGGTCTGTATGCTGGGCGTCAATGGCGTTGAGCTTCTCCGCGGTGCCGGGCAGCAACGGATAGCCCTCTTTGGGGCGCCACAGATTCGTGGCCGGGTCACGTTCGCATGCCTGGACGAGTCGCGGATCGAGTTCGGGGAGTTCCGGCCACTCAAACGATGGCACCTCTTCCGCAGCCGGTTCCGCAGCCGGTTCCGCAGCCGGTTCCGCCGCGGCAGGTTCCTGAGCAATCTGTTGCTGCTGCCACTCCCGAAACGCCTGGGCGTTCGGAGCGAATTCCTGGCCAAGGGCAACCAGTTCGCGGTCGCCGCGGACTTGATCGAGGGTTTCCGAGAGGGTCGCCTTGAAGGCGGCGTCGTCGGCAAAGGATGACGTGTCCCACCCCATCGCGTCCGCACACTGCTGTCGAAACTCTGGCGGGGTCGCTTGGGTTGGCTCGGGGGCCGCAGAAGGCTCCGTCGGTTCGGGCGCTATCGCCGGTTCGATCGCCGGCTGGTCCGGAGTCGGAATCGTGTCGTCGGCGGGTGCCGCTGGTGCGTCAAGAGGGTCCATGAGTACGCTCCGTGCAGGTCGTCGGGGGTCGGGCCACGGTTTAACCGCAGCCTCAACCTGCATGAAACGCACTTTTCGCCCTGAAGGGAACAGCTATTGACGTATTTGTGTAACAGTGTATAACACAACGTAACGCCTTGTTACACAACTACCACCCACACGGAGGGGGCTAGGTGAAGAACCATCCAAACACGGCCATCTTTCCCGAGCACCTGATTCCCTTCAACGCTGGGCTGAAGAGGTTGAAGCAGCGCAACGGAAACGGGTGCAATCGCCAACTGCTGCATCGTTGGACGACGAAGGGCATCAAAAACCCGTGTCCCGGCAAGAACGGCTGCGGGAAACAACTCTTTCTGGAGTGGATGCAGTTCCCCGGGGGACGCGTCACCAGCGAGGAAGCATTCAAGCGGTTCATCCTGCGCTGTAGCGGGGTGAACGTGAAGTCGCCGGTCAGCCGGAAGAAACCGAAAGGAAAACCATGACCTCCACCACCAAATTCATCGACGGCCGCTGGCGAGTCGTCGACGCTGAAACCCTGAAGCCCGTCCTTGGCCGCTACGGCACGCCGGCAGACGGTGTTGGCCACGAGTCGCCGCAGAAGGCACAGAGCCAAGCCGAGAAGATCGATGCCGCCGTGAAGAAGAGAAAGGAACACAATGCCACCTAAAACCTTTGAAACCTTCGGCCACCACAATCCAGTCGAGGATGACGAGGCAATTGTCGCCTTGGCTAAGTCGTGCCAAACATTTGAAACGATGAACGACCGTAACGGCTGGGTGCCAGCTATTGCCGTCGAGATAGGCGTCTGGATGGGCTCCACCACGCTGCTGTTGTCCAACCTGGGGTTCCGGGTCTTCGCCGTCGACCATTGGAAGGCCAGCGAAGGCGACGACCTGCTCGTCCGGGCCGAGGCGATCGGGCAAACACGGTTGTTCCAAACCTTCTGTAGCAATATGGGCAGTCGGCTCTACCATAACGTCTTCCCGCTAATCGGGGCATCGTCCGTTATCGCCAGCTCGTGGCCCACCGACTTGAAAATCAACTTCCTTCTCATCGACGGCGACCACACCTACAACGGGTGTCTCGCCGACATCAACAACTACACGCCGCTGATGGCCCCCCGCGGAATCGTCGCCATCCACGACTACGGCGTCTTTCCAGGCGTCAACCAGGCCGTTCAGGAAACCGGGCCGTTCGAGATCGCCGGCTGGTCCGTTGCATGGAGGAAAGTGTGACAACTCAGCCTCAAAGCATACCCAACTTTACGAACAGTGATCTGCTGCTGCAAGCCCACTTGAAATACAAAGGCGCGACCAGCAAGCCCTTCTACAACCGTAACCCACTTCGGTGGCTGTTCAATAAACCTAAATACTACATAGTTGTTCACTCGTTTGATTGGAAAGCGTAATGGCACTGACTGTCTACCACGTCTGGACGTGTGACATCTGCTGCGACTCAACCACAGATAGACACCGCCAAGAATGCCAGCTTGGGAATCGAGTGTTGCACCACTGGCCACCGCGCCATTGGAACTACATCGACGGCCAACTGGTATGCCCGCGGCACCAGTTGACTATCGGCAAGGAAGAACCGCCAAAGGAAACATAATGCCTGACGTACCCGAGAACATCCGCGCCACCCTGGAGTTACTCCACGGCATCCGCGAGAAAGCGAGATGTGCCGAGGATGCTCTGCTGGAGTGGAAGGAGCCTGGCGACAAAGCCATCCGGGCGCAACGCAAGGAGGTATACGACGCATTGTCCATCGCAGCGGACCCAAAGAAAGTGATGGCGATACTGAAGGCACGCGACGCCGATGCCGCGCTCTGCACGTTGCGGGCCAAGGTGTTTACGGCCTTTCTGAAGCATCACGGCTCGATCGAGATAAAGCCGTCAAAACAAGAGCGTCCGCTTGCTGGCCAGACCGGCGGCGGGGTGAGTCCAAAGAGCTGTGACATGGCCAGCTACACCCCGCCGTCGGGAGCGATTCATTCACCTGAGCCGTGGACAGTCGTCGAAACAGAAGAGGGTTCGGAGTGCTACGTCGGTGTGGACGCCAACGGCAAGTGGCTGGAGTCCGATCCCTATGATGGCGTGGAGACCGATGACTGGAACCGCATCGTCGCCTACAGCCGCGCCATGGCCGGCGTGCCGGACCCCGAGAAACTGATGGCCGCGGTGAGGGAGATGGTTGATGCGTTCAATGCGGACGGGTGCGTGCTGAGTGGTTTAATTCACGCAGTCGCTACGGCCCTGAAGGGAGGTGGCCAATGAACATCATCCGCCGATTCATTCGCTGGCTGTACGGACCGGAGCCTACACCCGGACTGAAAGAGTTCCGCAACGCACGCCCGAGCAGCGGGAAGTGCAGAATGCCACCTGATTGGTACACGTCCGTGTTGAACGACTGGTATATCCGCTCTGACCTGGCGGGGAGACTCGTCGAACGTGCCCCTAGCGGTAACGTGTTGATCGAGGGCGTCGAAATCGTCTCCGACCCGACAGTCACTTGTTTCACGAGTAGGTAAATCATGAACCACCACGTCGAGTTCGTGGACCACTGGATAGGAGGGCTACTTGGCCCGGGTGTCTGGATGGACGAGGACATCGACGCCGAGGCGTTTGGAAAACATGAACGCGACCTATTCTCGCCAGCGGGAATCGACCCGGCAACCGGTAAAGACTGGGGCGTGAAGTGGTTTAAGGCACTGGGCGGACCGGTGACAGGAGAAGGCAATGCCACGACCAAGGAAACGGCGGGCACGAGACCTGTGTTATGAGTGCAGTCGGCCAGTAACGGAGCCTGGCGCACTGTTCTGCCGCGACTGCCAGAAGCGGGCCACGGAGAAGTCGCCGCCGGACAATCGTGATTTATACCGCAGGGGCACCGAGCAAATCGGAAGGCCAGCCTTGCCTACGCAAACATTGGGAGGAGTGCCGTTCTAATGCCACGACCTGACAACAACAAGCAGCGTTTCTGCCCGTATTGCGGCCAACGGGGTCCAGAGATCAGGCAGGCCACAAAACTGATGTGGTGTAAGACGTGCCGAATAACATGGATCGTCGCCTATGCGAGGCAGATGCGGGCGAAACCGAGGAAACCGAACCTACCACGAAAGGAAACGACATGACCATTCTCGACAGACTGAAAGCGACCATCGACAAGCGGAACACCTGGATAGACAAACGAGAAGGAATTCGCCGCCCAGTGGAGGTGAACGAGGTAGCCGAGACGCAGATCATCATCATGGAGGCACTCGTTGAGATACTCGAGCTACTCGAGCGCGACGCCGCCGCCACAAGCATCTTGCTGTAACACCTGCGGGGGGAAAGCGAGATATGCAAATGACGTAAGTCCTTACAGATCAATGAGTTCTGTCTGTGCAACTGTTGCACAGTCGCACACCCCCTATAAGGGTTGTCGAATCGCCGGCAGAAACGACAGAAACAAACTAGGTGCCCTATGAACCGACGTGACTTCCTGAGAACAACCGCCGTAGTAGCCATCGCCGGCAGCGCAGTCACACCCGTCGACACGCCCGATACACTGCTCAGGGACGACTTGCCATGGCCCGAGGGTACCGGCGTATCAAACGACTTCTTCTCGCCCACGCTCGTGAACTCTGACGACGCGTGGCCAGGGTATAGCTGGGGTTGAAGTCACTTTATCTCACTTTATCTAGCCCAGCCTTACCTAGCTTACCACGGTTTTTTGTGGTGTACATTCCAGGGGAGGTATATAGACATACGGGCTGGCCGCGATGGGGAACCCGGGGGGCGTTATTGGGGATCGACGTAAGTCCTTGCTATCCTTGCACTTAGGTGGCCTGCTATCCGATTGATACCGCATTTTTTCGCCAAAATGAGCATTACTGAAAGCATTTTTTGTATTATCCACCCATCTCACCACGGGGTGTGAACAAAGCCTTAACAAGCTGCCAACAACAGGGCCCTTGCCCTTTTGCGTCGCCACGGTAGAATGGTGACATGCCCGACACACCACCCCAGCTTGATCGTCCAACTACTCTACTCACTGCCGAAGGCGTCGAGTGGAGGAAGCTGCCTCGCAAGGCGAGCGGTCATCGTACCTCTTCATTCCGCTGCCGGATCACGCCGGCTGACTTGGCCTTGATCCAGCGTCGAGCGGCTGAAGCTGGCCTAAGTCTCACTGAGTATGTTGTCCGGCGATCGTTGGGCCGACGGCTGCGATAGGCTGTTTGTCCCTTCTTCTCTGCTTGTTCCTCTGCTATTCTGGGAATAAATCCGAATCTTTTAACCTCTTGTGCGACAACAGGTTACGTCTCGACTTTGCTGATTCGGGGTGATTCTTCTCTGTTCTACTGTTGCCACGTCCGATGGTTCTGGTATACTTCAATCATCGCAGCAACACCCTTACCTCTGGAGTCTACTATGAAGCTTTCAACCTCTCTTTTAATCCGCGGCCTACGTCGAGCCCACACCGGTCTGTCGGCCTGTCGTCGCGCTTTGCTTGCCAATACGCTCAGGCAGCAACGGGCCCAACGTGGCGCCCGTGTGACCCGTTCTATCTGGAGCGACTAACCCCACCCCACCTTACCCCTAGAGTCTAGCATGTTCAACGTCTCTCAACTGCAGCAACTCATCGGCCGACCGGCATTGTTGGCCGATTCGACCGCAAGATCCACATCCGTATCCACGCTATCGGTCCAGGTCATTATTCTGGACGTCCGCACGTGTTGGAATCGTGTTGATTGTCGCGTCCGGCCTGTTGCTGGATCTGGCGAGCAGTGGGTCGCCGCCGACCGTCTGTCTGAAATCAAACCTGTAGACTGGTCGGCCACAATCAAGAGGGTTAACCGGGCGGAGTATGCTGATTTCGTCCGCGGCGCCCACGGCGCGCAGCGTCAACTCGCGCAGTAGCTTTGATCGTTCATCCCCTTTACCCTTGGAGTCTACCATGTTAGTTCCCCCACAAGTTTTCGAGCTTCACAAGTTGACCGATGCCGGCACGTCACGTTACTGCTTGGGTGGCATCCGTTTCGAGCGCGATGACGATGGCCACCCGGTCGCCATCGCAACCGACGGAAGGAAGCTATTGGCCATACAATGGCCAGAACCCCCAGCCGATAAGTACCCAGCCGATAAGGTAGGCTTGTCGGCCGAACACAAGCTGGGTTTCGAGACGATCGTCCCCGCAAAAGCTTGCCAAAAGGCAGCAAAGCTTCCCCCGCGCAGCACGTGCAAGCCGATCTTGAAAAACGTGCTACTAGACGAAACGGCCACCAACGGATCGGTTCCGATGGGCGCTTACGATCTAGAAGAAGCACAGCAAGTACGCCCGCAAACCCTAGCGGGAAAGTATGTCAAGTGGCGCGATGTGTACCCCCGCCCGACAGAGGAGGATCGAACCGTTACGGTTAAACTCGACGCGCGGGCGATGGCAGACCTACTCACCACGATTACAAAGGCCAGCGGGGATAAGGATTGTCGGGTTAACGTGACGTTTCACCTGAGCGATCCAACCGATAATGATGGGGAACCGGTTCCGATGGCAAGCCGCGCTTGGGAGAATCCAGTGATCGTGTCGGCGCAATCTTCCGATGGTGCGTTGCTATCCGGCGTTATCATGCCGTTTGGGTTCGACAAACCAGTTCCCAACAATACGACAATGGAGCCGGTTTGGGTGCCGAAGAAGTAGAACCACCCCGCCCGGATAGTGCAGCGCGGGCTTCACCACCCGCCCGGGCGCTCGATTGCAACCCACTTTACCCCAGGAGTCTGAACCGATGACCCACAATGAACTACTGACAGCCGTTGCAGCCGTCCTAACTACTGCCCAGGAAATCCAGCCTTGCCCTGAATCCATGGTGTACCTTGCACTGGGATCGGACATTAGCAAGTGGGAAACCGTCAAGTCCGCGCTGATGCACGGCAAGTTGGCCACGTTCGAGGGCCATAGCGTCAAGCTGACCGACGAAGGCGCAGCGCTGGCCGATCGTTGCAATAAGGTACTCGCGCAGGGTTGACGATCGTTTCAAGTGGGCAGCTATGAAACGACCGTCACAACCCCTTTACCCCTTGGAGTCTAAATCATGGCCATTGCAATCACCCCCACAATTACCCGCCACGTTCACCGCTCTATCTTCCCGCATACCGATCACGGCTACACCTGGGTAGAATGCTACTGGTATGAGCGCGACGGGCGGCGGTTCACTGCAATCAGCCCGTGCGGCGGATGTTGTGAACGGCTCGGCAATCTGCCCGGCGGCCCGCTGGGATGCCCGGAAGCTGAAGAGTATGACCGCCAGCGGTTCGCGCCCGATGGCGCCCGAACTATCAAGACAGAAGAGACACACGAGGGTATGCACCGCGTCGACAATGTTTCGATCGTTCCCGTCTGACCCCCGCCAATACCGCCAGAACCCGAGAGGATAGAACCGATGCGATTCGCAACCCTAGCCGTTTCCACGCGGCACAGCGAAACCGAAACAGTCCACACCCTAGCCGATGATGATGGGCCGATAGCTTCCACCCGCAATCTAGACACGGCGTCAGTATGGAACCACTACCTCAATCCGGCGCAACCGCCGTTGACGACACGCGAACTATTCAGCCGGTGGCCGCGCGCAGAACCGGGTCACCTGCTGGACATGCTGGTAGTATGCAAGGACGGCATAATACGCCGCCGATAACCCCCGCCAATACCGCCAGAACACAAGGAGTAGAACCGATGCGAGTATTTACCCGAATGCATCTTGACGCCGCCCGAGCCATGCCGCGAAAAGCACCCCCGCTATGGTTTGGCGAAAAGGCCGATCGGCAATACCGCCGGCGGGCAAGGCGCGAGCGTAAATTGATCGCCCGTTGGTATCGTATCGCCCGGGCCGATCCGGAAGTTGACAGCGTCCGAACGTGTCACCGATATCAGGTGGTCGCCACCGCCGCAGAAGCGCGGTTGAGGCTGAAGCACTACAACCAATAACCCCCACCAATACCGCCAGAACCCTAGGAGTCTACCATGACGCACAAAACGAAAACAGCCCAGACAACCGTATGGATCATGGAGATCGCAGGCGAGCGAGTGCACATCGTTCCGCTCAATCCACATTACGTGACCGTAGTATTCAGGGGTTCCCAACACGAACGCCCCGATGGGGTCAGCCTCCCGCCGTCCGTTGGATTGCTCGAAGACATCGCCGAAGATATTTGGTGGGAGTATCTCCGGGAGACCACGATTGACTGCGAGACCGTGGCCAAGGCAGTCGTCAGTGAGTCGATGGAAGCGACGGCCGCGGAGATAGTTGAATCACTGACCGACAAGCCGGAGCGGTGGACCGATCCATGTGGCAGATTGATCTACCATAATCAGCGATCGCCCGAGTAACCCCAGCCCCTACGGGGGCCACGCGATCGGGGCAGTCGCGCGGCAACCCGTAACCCTCACCTTACACAAGGAGTCTAACCATGCCGATCACCGAACACAGCGACAGCCGCGGCGGAACGCGACCCCAGGAACCCCCGCGCGCCGTTGCCGATGCAGCGGCGAGGGAGGTCGACGGGTTGCCGTTGATGGTGCCGTTGGCGGCGCTGCAAGCAGTGGAAGCCCGGTTGACTCGTGCCGCCAGGGCTTTCTACGGGGATGGCAGGCGGTCCGCACTACGGGAGGCATTCGACGGCTGGAAAAACGACATTGAACCCGCCCGCGCAGCCATCGCCCGCGCCACCGCCACCGCAGAAGGCGACGAACACGACTCTGTAGCACACAAGATGAACTGAACCCCAGCAAAGCCATGAAGGGCGTGACACGAGCCCGCGTTGCCGAAACAGAATTGCGCCAGTGCATAAACTGGGATTACGCCTAACCCCCGAGAACCCATGAGAATTATCCTCCACTGCCTGATACTGGTAGCCGTGGCCCTGGTTGTTGGCTACTCGCTGGGACTGTAACCCCCAGGCGATCGCCGTGGTATAATCACGGCGGTTGCCCGGCGGATTACCCCTTACCCTTTTTAGGAGTCTAGACGATGTGCAAAACGATCTTTATCACAACGACCGAACAAGCAACCGCCATGCTTGAACACCTGGACGATTGCAAACAGGCCGCCCGAGTGGACGACTACGCGGAGGAACGCCGCCGACCGATTAAGTGGATGACCTGCACTTGCTGCGGGGAGAGCTACCAGGGCCGGCAGTGGTGGAACCAGGACTGCGGCTATGGGCTGGGCGACTGTTGCGTCAAGATGTGTTGCGGAATGATTCCCGCGGCTGGCGAAGAGGTAGAATCTGAAAGCTACGGGGTGGCGGGGATTCACTTCCTGATTCCCCAGACCGAGAAAGACAACCCGCCAGTGATCGAGGACCGCGGGCAGCCGTTGTACGGGCTCGACGAGCGGTTACGGATCGAATGCGACGGGTATGTGTTCTGGAAGGGGGTGCAGGTTGAACACTATGACGGGAGCCTTTCGTGCGACTGCGAGGCGAGCCGCGTGCAGGGGCGGGAGTTGCTTCGTCGGTGCGAGGTGGTCGAGGGGCGCGGCGATGTCGTCAATATGGGGTCGGTTATCTGGACGTGGGAAGAGGAAACAGAGAAGGGAGGTGCAGCTTGAACACCGCAACCCAAGCCACAAGCCAGGACATTCAACGATTCTGCCAGATGATGACAGACCGAGCCAACGAGAGCTACGCCCAACGTGGCGACAACGTCAACAGGGCGAGGTTCGAGCCGAGCCCGGGCGGGAAAAAATACGTCCGCATCGTTCATATCAGTATTATCCACGGACACGAACCCGGGGGCGGCTCCGCTCATTGCTTCGTCAAAATCGAAGACGGTACGCTGTGGAAGCCCGACGGCTGGAAGGGGCCCGCGAAGAACTTTCCGCGGGGCAGCGTGTTCGACGTGCCCGAACACGAAAACACGGGGCGTTGATTCGACCAATCCCCACCGGCTCCGGGCAGGGGAGCCGCGAGGGATTAGCCGTTTACTACACCCCCCCCACGCAAGGAGCTAGAACGATGAACGAGAACCCCCCACAAGCCCACTCGGATGCAGTCGCCCGTGAGACTGACGGAATGCCGCCAGTAGTCCCGTGTGCCGTCTGTGCAGACCTGTTGGCGGCGTGCAAGGCGATGTTGCCGCTTATCAACGAGGTAATGCCTAGCGTGCAATACGAGGATCATCCGGCGCATCGGGCATGGGCGGCAGCCCGCGCAGCCATCGCCCGCGCCACCGGCGAGGAGGTGGGCCAGTGAGAAACCGTATCGGCAAACACTTTCGACCCCCAGCCATCCCCCGCGAGGACGTGCCACGGATCGGCGGGGACAGCCAGGAACGCCCCCAGACGCCCGTTGGCGCGACTTCGGTGCTTGGGTGGGTGTTGGCCGGTATATCGTGGACAGTGATCCTACTGGGCGTCTGGTGGACGCTGTGCGTGATTGCTGGCCTAGCTATCAAATACGCCTGGACCCTCTAGCCCCCGACCAATCCCCACCGGCTCCGGGCAGGGGAGCCGCGAGGGATTAGCCGTTTACTACACCCCCCCACCCCAGGAGTCTAGAACGATGAACCAAGCAATAGACCTAGCAGATCGTAAGCGGCGCATTGCCGCATCGGTAGCCGGCCGACTGGAAATCGAGTCCGAACTACAGTTGGACCGCGACCTAGCCGCCGCCAAGACCCACGCGGACCTCGACCGCATCGAAGACCAGATGGAGAACGCCGAAGAAGCGGACGATGAAGAAGACTTGTTCGACGACTAACCCAATCCCGCCAGAAACCCCGCGCCGCCCCGCGGCACAACCCGAGGAGTCTACAATGCGAACCTACACAGACCTCACTGAAGCCCAAGCAGTGCTGGCCGAGCACGGTGGTGTGCTGCTGGACCTGGGCTCCAACGGCATGGGCATTCCCGGCTGCGCGTACTGGGTGGGCGAGTTTCCTGCTGCTGTAGACATCCGTGATGGGCAACACACGGACAAGCGAGACATCGCCGCTTACTGGTCGCAGCTTGGCGAGGCCGGCTACGACGAGACGAAGATGCGACCCGTAATCCCCGCGCCGCCAGCCATTAAATAAGGCAACCCAAGGAGAAGATCGTGAGACCCTCAACCAAACCGCTACTGTGGCTAATCCTCGGGGTCATCCTCGGCATCCTCGCATTGCCGTGGTTGCTTATGGCCCTCGGCTATTACTTTGACTGGGTATTCGGGCTGTAACCCTCAGCCATTAAATAAGCAACCCCCTGCCCCCGCACGACTTACAGCGATCGCGTGGCCGAATGCGGGTTGGCGATTTAATAAGGAACCGAAGATGAGCGATGAACACACGCCAGGACCGGGGCTTGACAGGCTAACGCCCATCACGGGATGCGGTTGTCACCTCGACCCAATCCCCGATGACCAGAATTGCGACTTGTGCTCAGAAGGTACGGGGCTGCACGACGGGGTAGGCTGGATAATCCGCATGTGCCCGATTCACACAGCCGCCCCCGCACTGCTCGCCGCCTGCAAGGCCACGCTGGAGTGTATCGGCCCCCACTTCGAGACGCATAGCCAATTGACGGAAGCCGTCGCCAAAGCCACGAGAGACGACGATGGACAATGACCTCATCAAGCGCATCGTCGCCGAACTCGGCGAGCCGAAGATAGACCCAGCCGTGTACGATGGCATGTTCCGACTGCAAGCGGAGTTGGACGCGAGGCCGGGGCTAATTGCAGCCATTGCCAAGTTACAAGCCAAAGCCGAGACAGAATAAACCACCCTGGACACGGCGGGAGAGGTAAGGTGCTCTCGCTTACGCGCCGGCTGCCGATTAGACTCCGGTAGCTGGCGCGTCCAGGGTGGTTTTTACTACAGGAGGACCGACATGCCAAGGCAATGGCAACCTATGCCAACAAAGGACCACAAGCGAGTCTGTTTCCCAAGATGTATCGACCCGAAGAAAGTAGCAGACCAAGAAATTGCCTATCTACGCGGTTACGGGGCTCATGGTCGGCGTAAGTTCGCCGACAGCAACCCACACGAAGAGAGTACGCCATTGTGGCACTGCTGGTACGAGGGGTGGCTAGACGCGGACAACGAACACCCATTCGAGTAAGAAAGAAAGCACGATGGCCCGACGTAAACTCACCGCCGAACGAGAGATCGTAGACCGCCCGCCGTGGGTCTGGGGATACCGCCGATGCTCCCACATAAACAGTGAGGAGTCGGGACAGGGCCTCGACGTGCAGCACAGCCTCATCGAGACGTACACTAATGCGCTGATCGTCCGCCGCCCCGAACTGACCCCGGCTGCGGTTCACGAGGACTATTCCGACATCGTCGTCAGTGCGTGGAAGGTGCCGTTCCGCAAGCGCCCTGCTGGCATGCGGCTACTGCTTGCCGCCCAGGCCGGCGACCACATCGTGGTGGCAGAAATCGGCAGGGCCTTTCGCAATTTGCGTGACTGCCTGAACACCGTCGAGTATCTGAAGGACCGCCAGATCACCATACACTTTGCCGATTTGGGAGTCGACACGTCAACAGCGGTGGGCGAGTTTACCATGCAAGTGCTTGGCGCGGCGAAGCAATTAGAATCCGGACTCAAATCGGAACACGGCAAGGCCGTAATAGCTAACGGCCGACGGCTCGGCTACTACACCGGCGGCAAAGCACCCGCCGGCTGGAGATCCAAGGGGCGAAAAGGCCACAAGGTACTCGTGCCCGACGTGTCGCAACGCGCCATGCTCGACATGATCGTCAAGCTGCACGACGAGACCAGCTCGACCTGGCTGGAGATTGCCGAGATAGTCGAGGCGCACCTGGCAGCCAAGCAGGGCCGCCGTCCCTTGCGCCGCAGTAGTGGCCTCAGACTGTGGGGGCACTCCCGTTGCCAAACTGCCTACACCGAGGCGATGGAGTTTCGTGCCGCTGCCAAGGAGGGCCGCCCCCCCGTGTCGCCGATATACCGCAACGGAAACAGCGATCCGTCCTAACCTCTATCTACCACACGGGTTACAGCTCGTCTTTCAGCTAGCGCACAAAAACAGTTGACGCGGGCCACGCGGGTGGCTATCCTGAAACTCAAGACTGATTCCTGCACGGATTGCTTTCCTCTTTCCCCTTGGAGGTGTAGCGATGAGAATTCGGTAGTGTCCTAACAGTGTGTTGCTAGGCTACTCTCCCGCAGATGAAGGGAGACAAGAAAGAATGTTAGAGAAAATCACCGGGCCAATGTTGATCCGCAGCAGCCGGGGCCCAAACCCGACGTTGCAGCATTGGCCCGGCAGGAAGGGCCCGTACGACGAGGGCCTGCAATGAGCCTGCATGCCCATTGCAGGGTTGCCGCGCGGCCAGTTGGCCCGCGGTCCCTTCCCGCCGCTCGGGGCCACGGCTTCCAGAAGCCGAACTACCCCGAGTCTTGCAGCCCGACAGGCTGCAAGCGGTGCTACGGGGGTCTCCCGCAGCTTTAAGGGTTTTGGGGCCGAGCGGCGTTTGTTTGTCTTACATTGCGATCTACCCTTACCGGACCTTTGAGAAAACAAAACGCGGGAACCTAGCAGTGCCTTATTCTTTGTATTCGACACCACCCGCCCGTGGGCGGGGCTCTGGAGAGGCTAGGTTCCCGCTTTTCCCTTCTTCGGGCATCGTCGCCATGAATTCCAGCATTTCCTCGATAGTCGGTAGGCCCTAAGACTGCGTTGCTGAAGGATTACGTTCACGCCACCCCACAGGGGGTGTTGGCGGTGGCTGCCGGCCTGGACATGGCCACTTGGGCTAGGCCGATCCTCCAGGCGGCTGCACAGCAGGAAATCGCCAAGGCTGAAGGCGGAAAACGCCGATCTAACCCATAGCATTCGATTGACACAACCTTTCGACATGCCTATACTTGCGCAGAGAATGATCGTGGCCGCGTTGCCGCGGTTTTTCAATGGACCTGCGGGGAATTGAACCCCGGACCGTGGGAGTATAAAGCCTTGGTCCCGCCTGGCAGGCCCGACCCCGATGGTGAGGTAAATAGCGGCGGTGGGACTCGAACCCACGCGGGCTACCGGGATTAACGGATAATAGCCCACTGGTTTTCCAGACCAGCGTGTCTACCAGTTTCACCACACCGCCTGTGAAGCCACCTCACAACACACAGAGCCCGATGGGGGTACCATCCCCGTCGGGCTCATTTCTTTTCTGGTGGGCTTCGTGCCTGCGTCTGCAACTTGGCCACAGGACGGAAATAGGCGCGCTGGGCTACGGCGAAGGCGACCGCACTTATCACTTCGACAATTACTTGACCGGCGATGAGGAATGGTACCGCGTCGACTTCACCGGCAACGCGCCTGGGATGCAGTGGGGCCTGGATAATGTTCGCGTCACAGCGGCGCGTATACCCGAGCCGTCGACCTGGGCCTTGCTGGCGATCGCTGCGGCGACGTTGCTGTTCACGACCGGCCGGGCTCGCGCTATATCTGATACCAAACACCGCTAACATTATGAAACTGAAGGATCGCTTTGGCTGCTGGTGTCACGTTAGCAGTCCCGGTCATGTAAATCTTGGTATCATCGTGTACTACCGTTGTGTTGCCGTCCAAAAACCTCACCGTTAATAACTGCCCATCCTGTCCATCATCGAAGTTGACTATGTCAACCGAATGACTAGCAGGAATTGTGAGCATCGCACCACGCACATGAACTCGCTGAGACCCCAGACCCGCCGCTTGATACAAGTGGTAACCATCGACCTCGTCAGTTCCCGGATACCCCACTGTCAAAGTCATCGCAGCGTCACTGGCAATCGCTGCTATAGTGCAGGTGAAATAAGCAGAGCCGTCAGAAATCCGTGTCTTGTCCCCAACCTTAAAGTCAGTCAGGAAATTCGTCGTGCCTACGAAATTAGGACTTTCCACAACAGCCGTGTTGCCATTCAACACAGATACTCTTCCAGGCCGATACGAAGAGGTATACGTACCGTTCACGCTTGGAGAGGGGTCTCGCGTCACGGCAATGATAGGAGTGGTGCTTCCAGCTATGTTGTTTCCCTCTTGCGGAAAAGTACCCCACTCCACAATACCGGCAACATCCAACGGTGTTAATCCCCAGACCCCGCAATTTTCTATCGTGTTGGCCATTGCCCAATTTGGATTAGACGTTGGACAAGTTGGAGTACCGTCCTGATTAGACGTTGGACAAGTGTGAATCGCAATTGCTTTATTGATTCCATCCCCACTGACACTTCGTACCGTGCAACCAACAGTGGAATCTCTCCACTCAATAAAGTAGTCACATAGACCCTCTATGCTTTCATTCACTGACACTGTATCAATGGTCAAGCACAACGAATTATCTTTGGTGATAATCTTCGACCTGAGAATACTGTTTCCCTCAAGTCTGATATTCGTAATAACTGTATTATTGGCGTAGAGGGTCATCGCAGCAGCCGAAGCTACGATGTACTCATCGCCATCAGTGACCGTCGCTGTGTAGTTTACCGTATCGGTATCCAACGCATCCTCAAACGGCGTTGCCGCATCGTCATCCCACGTAGTCCAAAACGAAAACGAATCAGCATCTATGTACTTGCACCGATACCACGTATCACTCAGATACACCATGTCGCTCGTAGACGGGGCCATGATCTTGACCCACTGCCCTTCGGCAAGCCCATGATTCGTGCAAGTCACTACGCATGGCGTAGCCTTTGTGATCTCAGAGCATCGCTTGTACAACACGTAGGAAGCAGCCGATCCAGGACAATCATCTTCTACCCTAAACGAGTCCGTAGCCACCCCGGCAACACTCACTGTCGTGCTTACGCCTCCACCCCAATCCTCTCCCTGTTGCCACCGTACTGTATCGCCTGCCACAAAGTTATGCTCCCACAACGTAACTGTGTTACTAGCACCGCTATTTACAGCGACCCACGATCCCGTGCCCATCCGCTCGCCTTCAAATATCACGGTGTCAATCTTTCCGGTGCCGCCAACACAATCGAATACAGCCCTATCCCAGACTTTCGTTTGGGTTACAGCCGCACCATAGCCATGAATCACAGCTTCGTCTGGTGCCGGATATAATGCAGCATGATGCCCTTGCGTAGAATTCGGTATGATATTGGACCAAACCATACTAGGACAAGTCCTTGCACGGATCGCGATACCATAGCAGTACCAAGTAAACACATTGTCAACGATACTTCCCCAGCACGAATCCATGTCTAAGCCGACATGCCAAGCCCGATAGATATACAGCCCGTCGATCTTCCTGCCGTACTTGTGTCCAGCTACGTAAGCCCCTCGGCACTTCCGCTGACAGTCAAGAGCTAAATTCTTAATGTAGGTGAATGCTTTGGCGTTTGCATTATCCGTATCGTACAGAAGGTATTTTGTGCTGGCTAGTGCTCCAGAGTATTTCAGCATCGCCAGCCCCTGACCCTCCAGCACGACGAACTGCTTACGTTTCTGCGGGGTAACCGCACTCTCACTCCAGCATGTCACGGCACTAGCAGCCGCGTGTGCTCCCCAATCACCATCGTAGGTCTCCCAATCAAACCCGACGAAGATAGAATCCGAACACAGATAAAGACCACTGGTGAATACAACTCTCCCAACTTTTCCGTCAGAATTTAACGGATAATCAAAAGCATCAATTGCCTGCTGAATCGGAAGTTGATTATCGTCCGTAGTGTCATCTGCAACGGCACCCCAGTCTTGCGGGTAGACCGTGTCCTGCGGATTTTTGAGGGCTATCCTTACCCCGCCAGCCTCATCCGGCGTCCTGTCCTGTTCGTCAAAGCACTTCTGCCGAGACGGGTTCGAGTACGGCTGATTGAACGTGACCGTCACACCAGCCGCTAGCTTAATGACGCCGCCAGAGAACAAGACAGGGACGTCGAACGAGATGCTCGTCTTAATCAGGTAGGTCCCCGGAGGAAACAAGAGCTGCTGGTCGGCTGTGTCGGCCGCTGCCTCGGCCGCCAGGATCGCAGCGTAGTCGTCCGACGTCCCATCTCCTATCGTACCGTGGGCGCTGACCGGCACGCCAGCACTGGCCGACAGGGTCCGCAGGTACTCGAAGCTATCGTAAATCATAGCCGTCGGAACGCCCGTCGGACTAGATGTCGTGTTGGCGATACCGTATTCGGTGCTGACTGTGAGTGTCATTGTCTGTTTCCTTACCTAACTTTACGCGCCCCGCCGTACGACGGTGTAGTAGCGTGAGGTGATTCCAAACGTGATGGCCTCAATTTCGTCCCAGGTCATGTCCTCCCAGTCGTTAAGGAGCACTAGGTCCCACAGTGTTAATGTGGCCACAGGAACGCGGTTGATCGTGCCATCTGCGGACCGGACGCGCCGGATAGGAACAGTCGATGCAGGGGCCAAAGGCACCGTGGCCGCGGTCTTCGCCACGAAGCTGTACCGCCGCCCGGGCAGCGCGATCGGACTCAGGGTGGTGAATGGGGATGCCACGAGCTACACGATGATGAATGTGTCGTTGTTCGCCGGCGCTTCGGTAAGCGCCGTCACGGTAAACTGGCCGATGCCACCAACCGCGGCATAGTCAGCGATGTCGGTGGCTTGTTCCGTCAAGTCGCCGGTGGTGAAGATGACCTGCCGGCCGATGAAGTGGTCACCCGTCGCTTCGGTAATGTCGTCCGCCTGGAATACCGTCGTGGTGGGGGTGTGCGTGTTGGTGACCGTGTCGACCGTACCGACAACGATCGTCCCGGCCGACAATGCCAGCTTGGTTGCCGCGGCTGCCGTGAGTGCGTCAAGGATAACCTTGTTTGCATTGATGTCCGCGCCGTTATCGTTAGCCGTCTGGCTCGTGCCCCCAACTTCAAGCACATTGACGTGGAACCCGGTCGGGTCGGACTGGCTCTGCGATTCCCATTCGTTGACGACCTCAGCAGCAGTAGGCGGTGCGGTGGCCAGCGAGAA
>Ga0075116_10000423_pt1 | contig 19787 bp, 21 predicted proteins | sample AntAceMetag02UKC_FD_69786 | JGI IMG/M metagenome (GOLD analysis project Ga0075116, IMG submission 69786) | Saline lake microbial communities from Ace Lake, Antarctica- Antarctic Ace Lake Metagenome 02UKC | ecosystem: Environmental > Aquatic > Non-marine Saline and Alkaline > Saline | place...
GTTTATAAACTCTCTAAAGAAAACGTTAAAAATAAAAAAACACCTCAAAATTTAACTAGCAAACTACATCAAACTATAAAGAAAGTAGGCGATGATTTAGAGAAGATGAAGTTTAATACGGCCATTGCCTTTATGATGGAGTTCATTAATAGTTGGCAGGAAGGGTATTTAAATAAGAAAGAAGCAGAGCTATTTATTAAAATATTAGCTCCTTTCGCTCCATTTTTAGCTGAAGAGGTTTGGTGTGATATCTTTAAAAACAAATATTCCATTCATAATCAACCTTGGCCAAAATATGATAAAAATCTTATTAATGAAGAAAAAATAAAGATTATAATTCAGGTTAGTGGAAAATTAAGAGGAGAAGTTGAAATCAGTCAAAAAGAGGCTAATAATGAAGAAAAAATTACCAAATTAGCTGAGAAAGAACCTAAAGTAGAAAGATATTTGAAAGGCAAAAAGATAAAGAAGATTATTTTCGTACCTGAAAAGATTATCAATTTTGTCGTTGCTTGACAAAATTACGCTAGGGTTTTAGATTAAAAGAAGTGAGTCGGATTATTCCGGCTTTTTTTATGGCTGAAAAAGATATAGAAAGATTGCTTAAAAAGAATAAATGGCAATTAATAATAGGTTTTTTAGGTTTGGCTTTAATACTGATAAGCTTTTTTCTTATTACTCAATCTTCTGATTCAGGAGTAGAAATAATTTCGGTAGATGAAGAAGAAAGTGAGACTATTTTTATTGATTTAGGTGGAGCGGTTCAAAAACCTGGTTTATATGAATTACCCTCTAATTCTCGTCTAAATGATTTATTTATAAAAGCAGACGGTTTGGCTTTAGATGCAGATAGAGAGTGGGTAGAAAAGAATTTAAATTTAGCTCAAAAATTGGAAGACGGGACAAAGCTTTATATTCCCTTTGAATCAGACGATGGCAATATCTTAAAAGCAAGTGTTAGCGAGGGTAAAATCAATATTAATATCGCTTCTTTAGGTGAATTAGACACTTTGTGGGGAATTGGAGAAAAGAGAGCCTCAAGTATTATCGATAATCGCCCCTATCAATCAATAGATGATTTGATAAAGGAAAAGATTATTTCCCAAGATGTCTTTGAAAAAATTAAAGAAGAAATTAGCGTTTATTAATACCCAAAGTAAAATTTTCCTTCTTATTTTACTTTGTTTTGTGCCTTTTTATTTTTGTCGTCTGTATTTTCTCCCAAAAGTAATTTTACCAGAGGAAAAGCCAGTGAAAATTAGAGGAATGGTAGTTCATCAACCATATCTAAAAGGATCATATCAAATCATTAGGTTAAATTCCGTCTTAGTAATGACTGGACGTTTCCCAGGATATTTTTATGGTGATCGTTTAGAGGTTATTGGCAGCTTTAAAAAACAACTGCTAGGTCCCTTTAATTATTATTATTTATCGGTTTTTCCATCCATTAAGAAGATTGAAGAGGAGGATAGTTTAATTAATAAAACAGTTTTTAAGAAACTTCTTTTTAAAACTAAAGGACAAATAAAAAAAGGGATTAGCGGTCTTTTACCAGAGCCTCATGCTAGTTTACTCTTAGGAATTCTTTTGGGTATGAAAAGTCAAATCCCTCTTGATTTTTGGCAAGCTTTGCGGAAAACAGGTACGTTGCATCTAGTTGTAGCCTCGGGGCAAAATGTTTCAATGGTCTCAGGTTTTTTGATTCAGAGTCTCATCCATTTCTTAAATAGGAAACAGACAATTCTTGTGGCCAGTTTAGGAATAATTATCTATGTTTTGATGGTTGGTTCTGAAGCTCCAGCTATGAGGGCGGGTATAATGGCCATTTTAGCTTTTTCAGCTCAACTTTCAGGCAGGGAAGCTTACTCATTAAATATTCTTTTTTTTAGTGCTTTGTTTATGCTTGTTTTTTCTCCTCTACTTTTATTTGATATTGGTTTTCAGCTTTCCTTTATGGCTACCTTGGGTATTTTGGTTATTTATCCTTTACTCAAAGCCAAGAGATTGTTTTCTTGTCCTATCTTGGGTGATGGATTAGGAGTAACTGTTGCTGCTCAGATAACCACATTACCTATTTTACTGGTTAATTTTGGACAAATAAGCTGGTTATCTCCTTTTATCAATATGTTAGTTATCCCAACGATTCCTTTTATTATGATTTTAGGTAGTGGAATGGCCTTTTTAGGTTTATTTAGCAATCTTCTATCGCAATTGCTAGCTTACTTTGCCTGGCTATTCTTAAATTATTTTATAAAAGTGGTTAATTTCTTTGGTGATTTATCCTTTGTTAGTTGGGAATTGGATAAACTTTCGGGTTGGTGGGCGATTGGTTATTATCTTCTTTTGTTTTTAATTTTATTAAGGAAAAACATTTATGACCGAGGCAGACTTAATTAGAAAACCATTCTTTTGGCTTAGCCTAGCCTTAATTTTGCTTTTTATCTTTGCTTTTTCTTTACCTGATAATCGTCTTCATATAATTTTTTGTCAGGTTGGGCAAGGAGATGCGATTTTAATTAACTATAAAGATAAACAGATTTTAGTTGATGGTGGCCCCAACAAAGATGTTTTGAATTGTTTGGGTAGGAATATGCCCTTTTGGGATCGGAATTTAGAAATGGTTATCCTAACTCACCCAGAGAAGGATCATTTCACCGGTTTGATAGATGTTTTTGAAAATTACAAGATAGATTATTTTGTCTCAACAGAAGTTTCAAATAACTCTTTAGGTTTTAAAGAATTCCAAAAGGTTCTTTTAGAAGAAAATTATCTTTCTTATAATCCTCAGGAAGGGGATAGAATTAAGATTGATTCTTTAGAATTTTTATTTCTATGGCCAAGGTTAAAAATGGATGATGAAAATTATACTGGTAAGAACTTAAATGAAATTTCCGTTGTCTTCCAACTCTCTTTTAAAAAATTTGATGTTTTATTCACGGGAGATATATCAAGTAAGACAGAAGAATCCTTGGAAGTATCTGAAATAGAGATATTAAAAGTCGGCCATCATGGAAGCAAGTATTCTACTAGTAATATTTTTTTAGATAAGATAAAGCCTAAATTGGCCGTTATTTGTGTTGGTAAGAATAGTTTTGGACATCCACACCCAGATGCTTTGGATAGACTAAAGAAACGTTCTATAAAAACTCTCAGAACAGACGAGAGTGAAGTAAGAGTAATAACGAATGGTTATCATTATCAGATATTTCCTTCTCTTCTTGAGTGATAAAATAACTAATGATATACTGCAAGTTAATGATCAAAGACAAGATAAAAGAAGATTTAAGTGAAGTCCTTAGAAAACTACAAATCAAACCTGATAGACTGGAACTAGAACATCCATTAGATTCTAATAATGGCGATTTTGCCACCAATATCGCCCTAAAAGTCAAGAAAGAAGAATTTCCTATCCCTTTTGATTTAGCTGATAAGATTATTGCGACTTGGCGTGCTTCTGGTCTACCAGATTATGTGGCTAAAATTGAAGTAGCTAAACCTGGTTTTATTAATATCTGGTTAGAGAATAATTTTCTTATCACTCAATTAAAAGAGGCGCTAGAAGGTAAAGAAAGATATGGTTCTTCCGACCTAGGGAAAGGGAAAACGGTTGTTATTGATTATTCTTCGCCTAATATTGCTAAACCTTTTGGGGTTGGACACCTACGTTCAACGGTGATTGGTCAGGCAATCTATAATCTTTATAAATTTTCAGGTTATGAAGTTGTAGGTATTAATCATTTAGGTGATTGGGGAACTCAGTTTGGGAAGTTGATAGTAGCTATTAAGAGATGGAATAAAGGAAATATTAATGATTTAACATTTGAAAAGCTTGAAAAACTTTATATTAAGTTTCATAGTCAGGTAGAAAAAAGGCCTGAATTAGATGATGAAGCAAGATTATGGTTTAAAAAACTGGAAGATAAAGATCAAGAGGCAAGAAAGATCTGGAAGGCCTGTATTGATATTTCACTAAAAGAATTTGATCATATTTATGGTCTTTTAGGAGTAAAGATTGATCATAATATTGGTGAGAGTTTTTATGATGATAAGACGGAAGCAGTTATTTCTTTGGCTAAAAAGAAAAAAATAGCCAAAAAGAGTCAAGGTGCACTAATCGTTGATCTTTCCGAATTAAATATCCCTCCAGCTATTCTTCTTAAGTCTGATGGGGCAACAACTTATGGAACAAGAGATTTAGCCTGTATTGCTTATCGAAAGAAACGTTGGCAACCTGATTTATTTGTTTATGAAGTTGGTTCAGATCAAAATTTACACTTAAAGCAAGTTTTTGCTGTGGCTGTAAAATTAGGTTATGGAGAGTTAAATAAATTTGTTCATGTAAGTCATGGTCTGATACGTTTAGAGGGGGGTAAAATGAGTACGAGGAAGGGTAAAACAGTTCATTTAGAGAAAATTTTAGAGGAGTCTATTAAAAAAGCTTCCAAAATTATAATCTCTTCAAATAATAAGAAGAAATTATTAAAGAAAGAACAAGAAGAAATCGCCCAGATGGTTGGGGTTGGGGCTGTTAAATACTTCGATTTAATGCATCACCATTCTAGTGATATTGTTTTTAATTGGGAAAAGATGTTTGTTTTAGAGGGTAATTCAGCTCCTTACCTTCAATACACCTTTGCTCGTTGTCAGAGTATAATTAATAAAGAAGGAAAAGAAGTAATCTTTCCAGAAGACATAACCCATTTGAGACTCGAGAAAGAGGAAGAAACACTTTTACGCACCTTATATAAGTTTCCAGAAGTGATTGAAGAGGCTAAGGACAAATTTTCTCCCAACTTACTTTGTAGTTATCTTTTTGACTTAGCTCAGAAATATAATACCTTTTACAATAAACACTCTATCTTGGGAGCAGACAATCTTCATTCAGTCGAATTTAGGTTATCTTTAACGGCTGCTATTAGTTATATAATCAAAAATGGGTTAACTTTACTTGGTATTGATACTCCAGAAAGAATGTAATTCTTATGTATAGTTTGACAGAGAAATATACAGATAAAGTTTTGGAAACTATGAAGCAAATGGGGAAGAAAGTTGATTATTGGGATGTGCGTCTTGGTGATAGTCAGAAAACAAGAATATTTTATAGATCAAAAGACTTAGAGCAAATTTCTTTTCCAAAAGTTTTTGGTGGTAGTGTACGTGTTTATGGTAATGGGGGATGGGGTTTGGCGACTTTTACAGATATAGACGGGTTTAAAAAAGCGGCTAAACAAGCGGTTGAATCGGCGGTGTTATTTAAAAAAAAGAAAGTAATTTTTAGTCCAATTAAACCTGTCAAAAAAGTGATTCTTTCTAATGATGGCAGAAAAGATTTTCTTTCTATCAAAACCGCCGAAAAAATTAAACTTTTAGATCACTATCGTGACCGTATCTGGCAAGAAAAAACAGCTTTAATTAAAAGCAATATATCATATTTTGATTCTCTTTCTAAAAAGCTTTTTATATCTTCAGAAGGTTCGATAATAGAGCAAGAGATCCCCAGACTCAGGTGTAGTGTTTATTTAACAGCCAAAAAAAATGATGGAATTCAAAATTACAGTAAAGGTCTATCATTTACGAATTTCAAAGACTTAAGAGATAAAGATCTAAGAATAAAAAAAGCGATTGGAATAGTGAATTCCTTGGTTGATGCACCTCCAGCCAAAGGGGGAGAGTATCCAGTCGTTATTGATGGTAAGTTAGCTGGAGTCTTTGCTCATGAGGCTTTTGGTCATCTAAGTGAGGCAGATTCGCTTATTAATGATCCCCAACTTAAAAAGATGATGGTAAAGGGAAGTCGTTTCGGGAATAAAAATATTACTATTTTTGACGATCCTAATGCAGGAAGTTGGGGAGGATATGATTACGATGATGAGGGAATAAGTCCCCAAAAGGTAATTTTATTAAATAGGGGAATTCTGCAAGGAAGATTACATACTCGAGAAACAGCCGCTATTTTGGATGAAGAACCTAACGGACACGGTAGGGCTGGGGATGTTCGTTCAATACCATATCCGAGGATGGGAACAACTTGTATTAAGAATGGTACTTTAAGTCAAAAAGATTTAATTTCCGATATTAAGCATGGTTATTATTGTTTAGGTTTCATGGCGGGGATGACTGATTATGGTAATTTTACCTTCACAGCTATGTATGGTTATGAAATTGTGAAAGGAGAATTAAAACAAATGGTTAGGGATATTAAAATTAGTGGTAATTTGTTTAAAACCCTCAATGAAATAGAAGGTGTTGGAAAGGATTTGGAAGAAGTTCCCGGGATGTGTGGTAAGTGGGGTCAAACAATTCCTGCTGGCACGATAGCACCTTCTTTAAAATTAGGTAAAGTATTGATAATGGGAGTATAAGATGGAAGATCATATTTTTGAAAAATTTTCTGACTCAGCACAAAAATTACTTAAAAAAGCCAAAAATAAATTTGGTCAAGCGGAAGTAATAACAGGAGTTAATAATAATGTTTTGGTTATTTTTGAGAATGGAAAGTTAAATAAGGTTATCCAAACAAATGATAATGCTATCTTGGGTTTAAGGATAACTGATAAAGGGTGTTTAGGTTTAACTGGTAGCTTAAAGATACCTAATGTTTCTCAATTAATGAAAGAAGGAGAGGTTTCTGCTCATTATGGAACAAAATCTTTTTTTAATTTTCCTAATAATCCAACTGGGGTTTTGGCGAAACCTAAAATTTTTGACGATGATGTTCCTCAAACCTCAATAAAAAAAATTGTTTTGGGAGCAAACAAGGCCCTTGATTGTTTAAGAAGAGACCTTTCTGATTTTACTCCAGAAGCCCTAGTTTTTCACTGGAGCTGGGGAAAAGTAAGAATAATTAACAGCTCTGGACTTGACTTGTCTAGAAGTGGGACACAAACAGAAATGTCTTTAGAAGTTGCCAAAAGAAAAGAAAACGATTTTTTTACCATAGAGTCGGATAGAAATAGTAGGAAATGGGAGAGTAAAGTTCTAGATTTAGTTGATGAAGTTAAGATAAAAGCCTCTTTAGGTAAAAAGATTGTCAACATTTCTGAAGCTTCCCCCTTGATCGTTTTTAGCCCAGAAGCAGTTGGTTCTCTGATTAGTTATCTTTCTTATTCATTAAATGGGAGGGTTGTTAATGATCGTTCTTCAAGACTGCTTGGCAAGTTAGGTAAGAGATTGTTTGATAAAAGAATAAACCTAACGGATAGCCCTTTAGAAGATTTTAGACCTTCAAGTTTATCTTTTGATGACGAAGGCACTCCCACAAGTAACCAGCCCCTTATCAATAATGGTGTTGTTTCTAGCTTTTTATATGATCTTCAGGAAGGCGGTAAGGCTGGAGTAAAATCAACGGGGTCAGGTTCAAGAGGTTCTGTTTATAGTAATGTTTCTCCGGTTTCTTCAAACCTTATTCTTTCTGGAGGTAAAAAGCCTTGGAATTCTATTCTGAAAGGGATTAAAAAAGGTATTTTAGTTCATTCTTTTATTGGAGAAGGACAGGGGAACATGGCTAATGGTGATTTTTCTTTAAGTATCCAATTGGGTTATTTTATAAACAATGGTGAAATAGTAGGTAGAGTTAAGAATTTAGGTATTGCGGGGAATGTTTTTAAATTACTAAAGGAAGGAATTGTTGATTTGAGTAAAGAAACAGAATGGCATGGCTCTCTAAGTGCTCCTTATCTAGTCCTTGATGGGGTTAGTTTAACCGCTATGAGCTAACTAGTGTTCCCGGAAGGAGTCGAACCTTCATCGGCGGTTTAGGAAACCGCTACTCTATCCGTTGAGCTACGGGAACAGATGTTTTTATTTTACCAGAAATCAAATCTTCTAACGCGCATGAAAGCAATACTGAACGATTAAGCACGATCTGCTCTTTTTGATTTAGTTTGTCAGCTGTCATACGGATAGTCTTTGTTTGAATGGTATTTCCCAATATGATGTTATTTGTTTTTTTAAGATAATCATAATTTTTCTTATAAAAAAGGGTTATGTATTGCTTGGCTCGATCGCTTGCTTTTTGTCCGTTTGCAGTGTGGATTATTGGAATAAGATTATTATCTATTTTAGTTAGGATCTTCCCCTCTCTGAATTTAAACCAATAGTCGCTAGTAGTGTATATGATTCTTACATGATGATCTTCTTCAGTATTATAGGTATACACAAAGGAATAATTGCCGTTATCAAAATCTTGGCGAATAGATATCTCGCATAGATCGGTAACTGTGTGGATATTGTATGATTCTACTAATCGCAGATAGCTTTCATGCCATTGAACAAGCCAATTCTTAATATAATTTTGATCCAAAAAAAGCGGTAATAAATCCTGTCGCAGGTTTTTATTGTTTACCTTGTTCATTTGCAGTGTTAATCGATCAAAAAGGGCGCGCAAATCCGAAATATCAACATTCTTGGCGGTTAGATAATCCAAGTTGGGGATGATTTTTTTCTCCATATACCAGAGGAGGTCATAAATATCACGTCCTTTTTCTTCATATACCGCCTTGCCAACACCTCTTGTTCCTCTAAGGAGAATAGCGGCGATTTTACTCCCCATAAGGGCAGACATATTGTAGGTTTTAATCACAAAGGAAAGTTGATCGTGATTAATAGGGAACCTTTCTATAACTGTTTTGGGAGCAACAAAGTGATTAAGATCAATTTTAATATGTATCTGCTTTGAATGATAATCGATTCCCAGTTCTTGCCCGATTATAAATTTTAGCAAGATCCCTCTATCTTTGCTAATTTTAATAGTAAGCGTATCAGTTACTAAATCATAGTTTTTTGAGAAATGGTGTTCTATCTCTTTTTTGAGGTTATTTAAAAACAGTTTTGTACACGCTTGATCAATTTCAAAATCCAAATCAACAGACATGCGATTGAGGCCATAACAGATTCGGAGCGCGGACCCGCCGTACATAATCCATTTGCTGTATTTTGGATGGTGATAGATAAAATCGAGTACATAGTACTGAATTTCCTCTTTTGCGCTGTTGCGCAGTATTTCAGCACTAGCTAATCCCTTCTCCTCAAGGGTATCAAGTTTTTGTTTTAGGGTAATAAGAATTTGTTTATTCATTCTATTTGAGATAGTTTTTTATAGTTGTGTAGAAATTATTCTGCTCTTTTTTATCCATTTCATCAATGTCAATTCGTAAATCGTTAAGTAATGTTTCTATTTGATTAAAATGTATGCCCTTAAACTGATTGGTTTTAAAATATATGAGATCAAAAAGTGCCTTTGAAGGGGAGGCAATAAAAAAATCAAAAGTTCCTTTAACAAGAGAAAAATTGGAAAAGAGGTCTTTCTTTATAGAATGATACATAAAATTTCCTGCCTTATTGTGATAGCTCCTAGTAATTTTGGGTGTTACTGATGTAATAATATGAATGGCTTCTGTGGTAAGGTCGTAGTACTGCAATGCCGTCCACGAACTCACGTAAGAAGGCTGCCGCAGAATATTCGCAAGGTAGAATGTATAGGAAATATCGCTTTTATTACTTTTAAAACAATCAGCCGTAATGTACATTCCCTTTTTTAATTGAATTAGTTCTTTGCGCGCCAAAGACTGGCTGATGTAAGCATCGACTGTTCCTTTTTTAAGGTTGTACTGCTCACTGAGCTGATAAATGGTTTTCTTATTGAAATATGAAAGATTTTTCAATCGCTCAATAAGGATTTCTCTGTATTTCATAATTATGATGATATGATACTAATTGTGAAATACAAAGTCAAGTATTAAATCGGTATCTAGCGTAAAGAAATTGAGTAAAGGTTGTTAGGAGTTTCCTTGCTTAAAGAAGTTAAAACAAGGATTTTACTAGATGAAGGGAAGGGAAAAGCGAAAGAGTTTTCAAAAGGACCAGAATAGACATCAGTAAAATTGCCTCCATCGTATTCAACGATACTTATTCTATCTTCCTGGACAACAAAGAGATTTTTAGAGGTAGGGAACCAAGAGATTTTAGGGAATATTTCGTCTTCTTGAGGGGTATCCATAATAAAAAAATTACGGTCTTCTTTGACATCATAAACATATAGTTTTCCAGGTTTAATTTCTCTTGCTTGAGTTTGGCTACTAGCTCCTGGGAAGGTAGGAATAATATTCTTAGGGATATGAGCAGAATCAGTCGCAGTATAAAGAATTTTTGTCTCATCAGAGGAAAACATGATGTTATCGGTTGAATTGTTAAATATTTCTAGCAATTCTTCTGGGAGTTTGCTTAATTTAGCTTCCTTAACAATATTCTCTTCGTCCAACCAGCGATTCTTAATGCCTAAAACTTGATTAGTAACATCAATTAATTCAGTAGCAGGGTTAAGTTTATTGCCATTAATAAGGAAATTTTCTTCCGTTATTTTTCCTGAGATAGTTGATACTTTAGGTAAGGTAACCAATAATTGTTTGGAATCAAAAGACCATTGATAATCGCCATCTTCAAATTTTCTACCTTTAGGAGCACTTTCGAGGACCTGAACTGGTTCAGGGTTCAAGCCTAGTGGCCTATCAGATAAGGATAAGACCCAAATACCATTTTTGTCGTTTTCTTGATTTGAAACAGCGTAGGTTACTTTTTTTCCATCAGGGGAGATAATAGGTCTTTCTGCACCTGTAGAGGTGAGGGCCTTTAGATCAGAATAAGTACTAAAGAGGTAGGCATCAGTTTTTACGATAAGCTCTTTTTCAATTAAAAGTTTCTTTTTCCATGAATTATAGCCATCTTTTTTGATTTCTACTTCATATTCTCCAGGAGCAAGGTTAATATTGGCTGGAGTTGTTTTTGATTTAACTTTTTTACCATCAATAAAAATAAAGGCTTGGTTAGGAATAGAAGTGGTTATAAGGAGTCCATTTGGCTTTAAGCTCTTACTAGAAAAGTCAGGTCGGTATCCTTGAGCTATTTTAACAACAAAAAAAGCACAGATAGAAACACCGATAATAATACTAATATAAATGATGATCCTCTTGCGAATCATAAGAAATATTTTATCACAAAAGAGTAGAGGATGACAAGTTATTTTTCCTTTAAATTGCGACTTTACTTATATTTGAAAGAGTATCATAATAGGATTTATTATTTTTCTTGGTGAAGAATTAAGCTAAATATCTGCATCATATGATATCAAAAAGGATCGGAATTGATTTAGGAACAGCAAACTCTTTGGTTTGGGTCGAAGGACAAGGGATTGTTCTAAATGAACCAACAGTTGTTACCATTACTATTGATGATGAAAGAGTTATCGCTGTTGGTAATGAAGCAAAACAAATGTTAGGACGTACTCCTAGTAATATTAGAGCTTTAAGACCGATGAGAGATGGAGTAATCGCTGATTATGTGGTTACTGAGGCAATGTTACGTTATTTTATTCAAAAAGTAACTGGGAGAAACTTCTTTTTTAAGCCTGAGGTAATGATTTGTGTCCCCGCTGGCTGTACTCAAGTGGAAAGAAGAGCTGTTATAGATGCTACTTTATCAGCTGGAGCAAGAGCTGCCTATTTAATTGATGAACCTTTAGCGGCAGCTATTGGGGCTGAAATACCCATTGCTGCTCCTTCAGGGAGTATGATTGTTGATATTGGTGGTGGAGCGGCCGAAGCGGCCGTAATCTCTTTAGGAGCTGTTGTTGCCCATAAGAGTGTCAGAGTAGCCGGTAACAAGATTGATGAAGCAATTGCTTTCTATATAAGGAAGAATCACAATCTCATCGTTGGGGATCAGACGGCAGAGACAGTTAAGATCAAGATAGGTTCAGCAATGCCTTTAGCTAAGGTAGAAAAAATGGAAGTTAAAGGAAGGGATTCAGTTACAGGTTTACCTAAGGTAATAGAGCTTAACTCTACGGAAATTACCGAAGCTATCAGGTCAACCCTAAATCAGATTGTAGGTTCGGTAAAAAGTGTTTTAGAAGATACACCACCTGAATTAGCTTCAGATATTATTGATAAAGGTATTATTATGAGTGGAGGTACGAGTTTACTACGTGGTTTTGATAAATTTATGACTCAAGAAGTTGGCGTTCCATCTCATACAGCTGAAGATACCTTGTTCTGTGTTGTTAAAGGAATAGGTCTAGCGTTAGAAAATATAGATCTTTATAAAAGAACTATTACTAAGAAATAGTTGAAGGATAGATATCTTATATTTAAAAGATTATCGGACTTTAAAATTAAGTGTTTGAGTAAAAAAGCATAGTGGGGGAGGGTTTATAGTCTATAAGAGTAATATTAAGTGGTAAGATTGTAAGGAACTTAATATTTTCCCTTAAAATAGGGAATAAATAGAGAGTAATTTAGATACTCTAAAGATTTGATTTAGATAAACAAGCTCTTTTCAAAACTGTCCTTATAATAATATATGCTTTAAATGTTGATCTAATATCTACTATTAACTTAATTATTGTCATATCTTTTACTATAGGAGATGTATTTTGTTAAAATTTTTGAAATTTTTGGTGAATTTTTGGGTGACAAGAAAAAAATAGATGGTTTTTGTCTTTAAAAATGAAAAAAACACAAAAAAATACTATTAAAAAAGGCCTATATATAGGCAAAATTATTCAAGATAGCTTAAATAGCAGTTCTTATGATGAAGTGCTAAATAAAGTTTCTAAGCGTCTTCAGGCACAAAAAAGAAGTTTTTTGGTTACCCCAAATCCTGAATTTTTGGTTTATGCCTCGGAAAATCCTTGGTTTTCAAATATTTTGGATAAGGCTGATATGGTTATACCTGATGGGGTTGCTTTTTTTTGGGCACAGGAGGTATTAAAAGGTAAAAACATTTTGAGTAGGCTAGGTATTGGTTTAAAAGTAGGTTTAAAGGTTATTTTTAGAGGATGGGGTAAAAAAAGAATTACAGGTACAGATTTAGTTGAACTTCTTTGCAAACAAGCAGCCCAGACAGGCAAGACTGTTTATTTTTTAGGAGGTAGGCCAATTAAGGGTAAAAAAGTAGGAGAAATTGCCCTTAGGAAGCTACAAAATAAATATTCTGGCTTAAAGGGTTGGGTTGATGAGGCTTTTGAGCTAGATTTAAAGGAAATTAACTCTAGAAATAATAAAGTAAAGCAATTAGTTGCAAGAATTAACCAAAAAAAGCCTGATTTTTTATTCGTTGCCCTTAATATGGGTAAGCAAGAGAAATTTATATGGGAAAATTGGTCTAAATTGGATGTAAAACTGGCAGCAGGTATTGGTGGTGCTTTTGATTATTTAAGTGGGATGGTTAAAAGAGCTCCTTCATGGTTAAGAAATGCTGGTTTCGAATGGTTATATAGATTAATCAAACAACCATGGCGTTTTTCTCGTCAACTTTCTTTATTAAAATTTATCTTTTGGGTTATAAAAGGGGAGTAAGAAAATTAACTGGTCTTTTCTTGTATTCCTAAAAGCCAAAGAACGGACTCTTTACGATATCTGCGATCACCTCGAGAATTAATACGGATTGCGGGGAGTTTTCCTCTTTTACCCCAACGTTTAATAGTTAAAGGAGAAACTCTAAGAATCTCAGCTACTTCTCTAACTGTTAAAAGATCGGGTAATTCTTCTAGTCTAATTTTTTTAATATCAGCCATTTGTATAGCTTTTCCTATCTCTTTATAAATAAAGGTATCATAGTGTAAAGAAGGTTGTCAATAGTGAATTTCTTATATAAAAAAACAAACCGCCTGAAAAACTAAATTTTTGGTTTGTTTTTCTTGAGGCGGATTTGTTTATTTTAATTCAACAGTTGCTCCGGCGCCTTCAAGCTTCTTTTTTGCTTCTTCAGCATCAGCTTTATTGACTCCAGTTATAACTTCTTTAGGGGTACTTTCAACTAAATCCTTAGCTTCTTTAAGACCTAAGGTTTGGTTAATTTCTCTGACCATTTTAATGACGCTAATTTTGCTTTCTCCAGGAGAAGCAAGAACGACGTTAAAAGTTGTTTGTCCTTCAGCAGCACCCTCTTCTTTATTTTCCTCTCCTTGTTGTGTCCCAGCTGCAGGAGCAGCGGCTACAGGAGCAGCGGCGGTAACGCCAAATTTATCTTCCAAAGATTTGACTAATTCAGCTAATTCCATAACTGAAAGTTTTTCAATTTGTTCCATTAGCTTTTGGATATTTCCGCTAGCTTTTGGTTTTTCTTTAGTTTTGGGCTTTTTATTTTCGTCAGCCATTAGTTAATTGTCACCTCCTTCCATTTTTTCTTTTTTAGCATTTAAAACATAGACTAATTTATTAAGATTTCCTTTTAGAGTGTAGACTAAACCAAACATTGGGGTTTTAAGGAAGGCAACTAATCTAGCTTGAAGCTCTTCTAATCCAGGAAGATTGGCTAATTCTTTGATTTTTTCTACAGAAATTAGTTCTTTATCCCAAAAACCAAGCTTTATCTTTGGGAACTCATTTTTTTTGATAAACTTTTCGAGTTCTTTAAGAGGACTAATGTTGTCTTCATAAATCCACAGAGCGGCGGTTGGTCCTTCTAATTTATCTTTTTCTATTTCCATTTGGCTTTCTTTGGAAGCTAGGTGAAGAAGATTATTTTTGATTACCTCATATTCGCCCCCAGCTTTTTTGATACTGAAACGAAGCTCATTAATTTTATCGACATTGAGACCACTATAATCAGTCAGGATTAAAGCCTTAGATTGTTTGACTTTTTCCTTTAAATTATCGATGGTAAATACTTTTTGTGTTTTTTTCATTTAAAAAACCTCCCTAAGAGGAGGTAGTCAAAGAATAACAAACTTATCTTTTCTATGCCTCCGCAGGTTTTACCTTAAATTAATAAGTACCTACTTCTTAGGTGAGTGAATTATAGTCTTTTTTCTATTATTTTGTCAATATTAGATCTTAGATAGGTCAATTTTTATACTTGGGCCTATGGTTGGAGCTAGAACAGCTTTTTTGATGTTTTTCTTTCCGATAGCCTTGATTAAAACCGTAACGTTCTCTTCAATATTTTTATTAACGTCATCGACCTTGCCAATGACAAGATGAATAAGAGGATATTTGCTTTCTGTCTTAAAGATATTCTTTTTAGTTAGCTTGTCGACAATTTCTTTTGGATTGTCATTAATTGTCCCTGATTTTGGATTAGGCATGAGTCCTTTAGGTCCTAAGAGTTTGGCAAATTTTACCAACTTGGTCATCATTTTGGGATCACTAACTAAGGTAGTGAAATTAATCTTACCTTTTTCTAGTTCTTCGATGAGTTTATCATCAGCGATACGGATAACTTGTTTCTTTCCTGTAGGGTGGGGGAATTCAACTTCTCCTTTAATACCTGCTTCCTTTACATTAAAGTGGGCTTCAATACTTCCTTTAAATTTAGAAATAGAAACCTCCTTGAGTAGTTTAACAGCTTCTTTAAGAGGGTAGAATTTTTCTTTATCTATTTTCTTTGAGGCTTGAAGATAGTTAGCTGATTTTTTCTTTTTATGTTTAACTTCTTTTTTACCCTCTTCTTTGGCTTTTTGAGTAAGCTCTTTTTCTAATTTTTTCTCTTTTTCTTCAATAGCTTTAGCTTCTTCTAGGGCTTGTTCTCCAATATCAGCTAGTCGACCTTGTCCTTTACCGGTTTTAATATCTTTTTTTCCATCAAGAAGGTTTTTTTTACCAATCTTTTTCTTTTTGTTTTGGTTTTCTATTCCTTCGCCAATGGCTTGGATTCTTTTTTTACCCATTTTTTATTTTCACTCCCATACTTCTTGCAGTTCCTTCAACAATATTTTTAGCTGAATCAAGATTATCACCACAATTTAGATCATCTAATTTTTCTTGAGCGATTTTTTCTACCTGTTGTTTGTTTAATGTTCCGGCTATTTCTTTACCAGCCAGACTGGAAGCTTTTTCTAGCTTTAATTCCTTTTTAATCATTTCCGATACAGGAGGGAGTTTGGTAATAAAAGAGAAGGTTCGATCTTCAAAAACAGTGATAACGACAGGAATAATTTGACCCTTTTTATTGGCTGTTTGTTCATTGTAGCTTTTAACAAACTCCATGATGTTTAAACCATGTTGTCCTAGAGCTGGTCCAACTGGGGGAGCAGGGGTAGCCTCACCAGCAGGCAAATTAAGTTTGATAATAGTTTTTACTTTTTTCATTTTATATTTGGATTAAATTTTAGCAACCTGGAGAAGATCTAACTCAACAGGAGTTTCTCTTCCAAAAATGCTGACTAATACTTTTATCTTACCTTTTTCTTCATCGATACTATCTACTGAACCTAAAAATTCAGCGAAAGCACCATCAATAATCTTAACTGCTTCACCAACAGAGAATTTAGCTTTAAACTTAGGAGCCTTCATATTAACAAATTTTTGAATAGATTTAACTTCCTCTTGGTCTAGGGGAGTTGGTTTATTTCCAACTCCAATGAAACCAGTTACTCCGTTAGTTGTTCTGACCGTTAGCCAAGATTGTTCGTTAAGAACCATTTTAACGAGGATATAACCAGGGAATATTTTTTCTTTAATTTGTTGTTTTGCACCTGAGCGAATCTCGATTCTTTCTTGGGTTGGGATAAGAATTTCTAAAATCTTATCTTCCAAGTTCATTGATTCAACCCTTTGTTTAAGTTGATAAGCAACACGTTGTTCATGTCCAGAATAGGTATGAACAACAAACCAACGAGCATTTTTATCGTCAGATTTTTTAATAACGATATGATTTTCTTCTTTTTTATTGACTTTTTTCTTCTTCTTCTCGGCCATTTTTAGATAATGATTTCCATTAGTTTAGTAAAGGCGAAATCCAAAGAGGCGATAAAGCTAGCTACGACTACCGAAACAGCAATAACAATTAAGGTAAGACGAACAGTTTGTTTACGACTAAGCCAAGTAACTTTACTTAATTCGATTCTGACTTCTCTTAAAAAGGACGGAATCCGTCCTGCGCCTGTGTTAGAAATCATGATGGACAGATTTTACCATATGATTTACAATGAATCAATATGAACACACCTAGGAAAAAGATTCGTAAAGCCATTATTCCCGCGGCTGGTTACGGAACTCGTTTTCTACCTCAAGTTAAGGCGATGCCAAAAGAAATGTTGCCGATTGTTGATAAACCTATTATTCAATATGTAGTTGAGGAAGTTGTTGCTTCAGGGGTAAAGGATGTCATTATTGTTACCAATTGGCAAAAAAGATCTTTAGAAGATCATTTTGATAACTCTTTTGAATTAGAAGAGAAGCTTAAAGAGTCGGGGAAGATAAAAGAGTTAGAAGAAATAAAAAGAATTGCTAACTTAGCAAATTTCATTTATATTCGTCAAAAAGGCCCTTATGGAAATGCGACGCCTGTTCTATGCGCCGAACCGGCGATAGGTGATGAACCTTTTGTTGTTATTTGGGGAGATGAATTTATTCATGCTAATCCACCAAGACTAAAACAGATGATTGATGTTTATAATAAATACGGTGGAGTAGTTATTTCAGGAGTAAGAATTGCTAATAAAAAAGATGTTTCAAGGTATGGAATCGCTGATGTAGATAAGATAGCTAAGGGTGTTTTTAAGATAAAAGAAATTGTCGAAAAACCTAATCCTGAAGATGCTCCTTCAAATTTAGCTACTCATGGAGCTTATATTTTACCGCCTGAAACATTTAAAGCGATAAGATCTTTAAAGTCAGGTAAAGGGGGAGAAGTTTGGTTGGTAGATGCGATCAATGTTTTGCAAAAACAAGGTGTTCCAATTTATGCTTGTGAGATTAAAAATGGTAAATATTATGATACTGGTAATAAGCTAGAATATTTAAAGACAGTTATTGATTTTGGTTTAAAAGATAAAGAATTTGGCCAAGACCTAAAAAAGTTCTTGAAAGAACTTAAAATTTGATATGTTTATTAATAGTTTGATAAACTTTTTGTAGTAAGCAAGTTATGAAGATTTTACTTATCTATCCTCGTTATCCGGTTACTTTTTGGAGCTTTGACCATGTTTTAAAAATTATTGGTAAAAAAGCTGCTTTTCCACCGTTAGGTTTATTAACAGTGGCTTCTTTATTGCCAAAAAAATGGGAAAAGAAACTCGTTGACATGAATATTGATGAGTTAAGTGCTGATAATATCGAATGGGCCGATATGATTTTTGTCAGTGCCATGATTATACAGAAAGATTCAGCCAAAGAAGTAATTGAACGGGTGAGAAATTTAGGGAAAAAAGTAGTTGCTGGTGGCCCTCTTTTTACCACTGGTTGGAAGAAATTTGGTAAAAAAGTTGATCATTTAGTGTTAGGAGAGGCAGAGGAAATCTTTTCTTTATTTTTAAAAGATCTTAAAAAAGGCAAGCTTAAAAAAATTTACTCCTCTAAAGTATTTCCTAACCTTAAGAGGAGATCAGTTATTCCTGACTACAGTTTGATTGATATTAATAAATACAATTCAATGTGTATTCAGTATTCTAGGGGATGTCCTTTTAATTGTGAATTTTGCGATATTGCCATACTTAATGGAAGGGTGCCAAGGTTTAAAACAAAAGGACAAATAATCAAGGAATTTGATAATTTATATAATCTTGGTTGGCGAGGGGGAATTTTCTTTGTTGATGATAACTTTATTGGCAATAGAGCTATTTTGAAAAAAGAAATTTTACCAGCTATTTGGGAATGGCAAAAGAAAAAAAGACAACCATTCTTATTTATTACTCAGGCTTCAATTAACCTAGCTGACGATAAAGAATTAATAAGACAAATGGTTAAAGTAGGCTTTACGACTGTTTTTATTGGTATTGAAACTCCTAACCCAGATAGTTTAGCGGAGTGTATGAAGATTCAAAATAAAAACAGAGACCTAATTGATTCTGTTAAATTACTGCAAAATGAAGGATTAGAAGTACAAGGAGGTTTTATCGTTGGTTTTGATCATGATACAGCCTCTATCTTTAAACGTCAGATTGAATTTATACAAAAGAGTGGCATTGTGACGGCCATGGTGGGCCTTTTAACTGCTTTACCAGAGACAAAACTATACAAACGCCTTCAAGACACAGGAAGGCTAATTAAAGAGACGACAGGTAGTAATATGGCTACGGAAGTTAATTTTGTTCCTAAGATGAAGAAAGAAACTTTGGTAAAAGGTTATAGAGATATATTAAATACCATTTATTCACCCAAAGAGTATTACAAAAGGATAAAAACTTTTGCAAGTGAATTTAGACCTACTTTTAGAAAAACTAGTTTAAGAATGAGGACTACTTATATTAGGGCTTTGATTGCTTCTTTCTGGCTCCTAGGAATTAAAAATGAGGGGAGAGGATATTTTTGGAAATTAGTTTTCTGGAGTATCTTCAGAAAACCAAAGGTTTTACCTCAGATTATTGGATTTTCTGTTGTTGGGATACATTTCAGAAGATTATATGGAGATAAAAATAAGAGCTGGAATTAATTTATTTAACTTTTTTTAAGAATAATAGTTTAGCTTCATAACAAGCCAAAAGATACCAGGGTAATTTGATTTCTTCGGCGTTTATAGGTTTTATTCTTTCTAGAAATTGATCTCCTCTTTTAATAATTTTTCCGTTGCCAGGATTTGGGATTCTATAATAGGTTTTAGGTAGAGTTTTTAAGACAGGAAATTCCATTATTCCTTTATTTTTATCTTTCTCTATTTTTTTATATTCCTGGTTTTGCCACCTTTTTTCTTTTCTAGCAGTGCTATTAAGTTTAGAACTATATCCAGGGAATAGAATTTCTTTTTTAGCCATAATATAATTTTTCTTTTGTTTGCAAGAATTATAACAAAGAGATAATTAAGATCAAGGATTGATTTTGAATATTTTTATAAAAGGGGATAATAATTTGCAG
>Ga0075116_10000428_pt1 | contig 19685 bp, 6 predicted proteins | sample AntAceMetag02UKC_FD_69786 | JGI IMG/M metagenome (GOLD analysis project Ga0075116, IMG submission 69786) | Saline lake microbial communities from Ace Lake, Antarctica- Antarctic Ace Lake Metagenome 02UKC | ecosystem: Environmental > Aquatic > Non-marine Saline and Alkaline > Saline | place...
TTTAGAGCTACTACCAGCTGGCTTCTTCGAAACCGAAAAGAAATCGGAGCCAGGGTAGATACTATCAGTGCTGAAATTGACCGTATCGGTCATGTGTCCGTCGGGTATGAAGATTCTACCTCTGAGGAAGGGGAGAAAACAGAAACCAGGTCGTCTATTTCAGTTACATCTGATTCAAATGTTGGGAGATTGATGCAGGCTTATGTGGCTAATGGTGGCAATCCTTTTGATATTTCCCCATTCATGCACCCACAAGCAAGTTATCCTCATGGTGGTGTGGTTGCTCCTCAATCTGTGGATGATAATGAGGATAAACAGCCTGTAATGATAAAAAACAATGATGGGGATATTATAGATTCTGGTTATGGACCTTCAATGGGGGGCTGGATGAAAACTGACAGGTATTATGCAGCCAGACAGGGCGGACGTACTTCTCAGGGTAGCTTTGATGCCGATACTATTCTTACAGGAATGCACCAGGTTCGACATTGGGCAAATAAAGAAATCAAAGAACGTCTTCAGGATATGGAATGGAGAATTATTAAACAGTGTGATTTACGGGAGCAATTAATTCAGGAACGTGATGATGTTCTCGTCACTGCTTTCGGTGGTGTGGTTGGAGGAGTTCCTGAGCCTGATGAAGGACGATTTGATTCTGGTCTTTTAGTTCAAAATGTGGTTCAGGAAATGTACCAACTGATTTACCAAACGGATGATACAGGATTGGTGGAATCCTTTGCTCCTAATCCCGTGGTTCCATTGTATGGGTTCACATTTAAGGATGTGGCTTCGGAAATGAATCGGTTTGAGATGGGGTGCTGATTCGGTGTAAAGCCTATAAAAACTACCAGTAGACCATAGGAGGAGTCTATTTCATGAGTCAGGAATTTCAAATTGGGTGGCCATGTGACCATAGGACAATCGAAGAAGGGGTTCTTCTCGGTGCTGACCGACGTTCATTGCTTACTAGGCAGCCCATAGCAGGGTCAAAGACCGTCCGAGTGATGGCCAATGACGAACTGTTTATTCCGCTCGGTGGTTTGTATTCTGCTGCTCAACTTTATGGTTCTACTTCAGGTCCGTTTGATTTAACTGAGGGAGAAGATGCTCTGACAGTTGAAACCCCAGCAGGAACTTCAACGGTTTCTTTTGGGGTCACTGGTGTTAATAGGCTGACGACTGACCAAGTTATCAAGGAAATCCAAAAACAGCAATTCACTGTTGCAGTAGTTGAAAATATCAATGGCCATCTGGTTTTTTCAGATGGTACTACGGTAGGTCCCGATTCTTTTGTGAAAGTACAAGGGAAAGCAGCTGAGGCTTTCGGCTTTGGTTCTGCTGAGTGTAATAAAGGTGCTTCAGAACAACGCGGTACCCGAGGTTTGCAGTTATTCCCGAGTTGGAATCTGGCTCGTCGCCCTGATGATTTAGTGAATCGTTTCCCTGTATTCGATTATCCTGTGAAAGGGAATCCTTTATTTAAGGTTTCCTACACGGTTATTCCGGAGAGATGTCTTCGATGTGGGGGTTCTTGGGTTGAGAATGATTACCGTTATGGGATTGACGGTCAGTCCATTATGATTGAAAACGAGGATTTACTTTATCAAGCATGTCTAAAAATCCTTTTGACTGATATAGGCAGTAATCCATATCATACGTGGTATGGAACTCGAATAATGAGTCGGATTGGGTCAAAGGCTGTGTCCGGTGTGTCCATGTTAATTAGTGAAGATGTCAGAAATGCTTTGGCTCGATACCAATCTCAGCAAGTTGAACAAGGAAAATACCAGCAGGTTACTCTGAAAGAACAGCTTTATTCAATTTTGAATGTGCAAGTTGTCCCTCACAAACAGGACCAGACGACATTTTTGATTGATGTGACTATTCGTAATGCTTCGGGTGACCCTGTGAATTTAAGTATTGTGTTTACGGTTCCTTCGGCAGTAGCTTTGATGGGGTCTAATGGCCTCATGCTGGGCACGGAAGCTGTGGGTTTGGGGGCAGATAGAGTTTATCCGAACCAACTAATCATTAACGGGTGATGGTAATATGACAACAGAAGATACAAGAACACCAAAATTCTATGGGCCTGACAATGTTCTCCGATCAGAATATATTTTCTCAACGGATTTGTCATTTCGTTCATTTTCAGGGACTGTTGATGCAGACACCATAGATGTACAGGTTTCGCTTCGAAACGGGGCTTTCTCATCTGATCCTGACATGGTTTCATTTGAAGGAACCTCTTTCTCGGTCCCTAATCCTGCAGCTTTCCCTGAAGGACTTCAACTTCTTCCTGGGGAAAATATCATTTCAGTCCGTGCGGTTATGTCCAATGGGGATACCTCTCCAATTGGGTCTATTCAGGCTAATCTATCTTTAGAACGGGATGTAAAGGCAGGTGTGGTTGCTCCTAGTGGTATCTATGTTGAGCGTTTGGATAGCAAAGTTCAAGTTTACGTGGATGGGCTTGAAGATACCAATGTGACAGGATATTTGTTCTATGCTTCTACGGAAGCTGGTGGTGGAGCAACAGGATACAAACGTATTTCAGTAGGTTCTGTGATCTCTGGGGAAGTTTATGAGAAAATTACTTCTCTTGGGGAATTAGATTTGGATGCAAATGTGCTTCGGAACGAAGATGGAAGCTTGGTTGCTGAACCTCAGTATATCCATTTGGTTAGCACTCAAGAAGACAGGGCAGGTGAGGTTCTTCAGACGGATATGAACCAACGTATCAGTATGCCTGATACATTGACTCAATTCAGAGCCAATATGGTGTTTGACGGAGTGCAGGAGTTGAATCGGTTTTCTTTCATCCATAATCGTAAAGCTACGGCTAGTTTGACGGAAGCTTATCCTGCAGTTCCACACTCAGAATTTGCAGCCACGCTGGACACAGATCCCTTGTATTATGTGGTCACTGCTCTGTATTTGATTGACGGGAAAGAGTATGAGTCGTCTTATTCCCCTGAAGTTGGGGCAACTCCTATTATCGTGTCGCCTTTGGTGTCTGCATTACCAACAGTATCTAGGCAACAAATTGTTAAAAATGTTGCCTCGTCTATTTATCGATCACATCCAGAATTGGATATTAAACCAGGTACGATGATTAGAGATACTTTTGTTGACCCGTTCTCTAGTGAAGCTGAACGTATCCGGTTTATTTTGGGGTTCATTCAGTCTTGTCAGGCATTTTCAACCCTGTTGGATATTGATGACCCAAACCAGACGGGTATTTCCATTACTGTGAATAATTCACCCTACAAATTGGCCTTGAAACAGGCTTTTTATCTGCAATCCAACACGGATGTGCAGAATATGATTGACAATGCTTTTGATAAACTGGCCTCCCAGCGGGGTGTTGTCCGTAACATTGGCCGACGTTCTCGTGGTGAAGTTGTAGCTTATGTTACAGTCAAACCGACCACATCTATTTTTATCCCATTGGGAACAATTGCCTTTGCAGGTAGCCAGCAGTTTCGAACCACTTCCACTGGTTACATTACTTCAACAGGAATAGGGTCATCTTATAACCCTGTAACTGGTCGCTATTTTACCCAATTGTACGTACAGTCCGTGAATCCTGGGAATGATGGCAACGTGGCTGCTGGACAGATTCGTGCATTTCAGAGTGGACCCCAAGGTGTTCTTTGTTATAATGATGTTCCAACCTACGGAGGTAGGGATATTGAAACTAATCGTCAGTTAGCCACTCGTGCCGATGGAGCATTATCTGGTGTAGATACGGGAACTTACCGTGGGTATGTGCAGACTACGAATAATATCAGTGGGGTCCTGGAGTCTACCGTGGTAGATGCTGGCCATTCTCTGATGCTTCGGGATATCAATCCTGAAACTGATCAGCATACAGGCGGTAAAGTGGATGTGTGGATTCAAGGTGAGAATTTGGCCTCTATCAGGGACAGTTTTGCTTTCTCTTTCGAAATTGTGAATTTTGGGCAGTTCGAGCCTGTAGGTGCCATTGCTGACCTTAAATTCAGGGCAGTTAATGCTAATCTCTCGGTAGATAACCCTCTTATGGAAATGTTGGATAATGAAGCCTGGGGATTCAAGTTCACAGATGACACGACGGGTAAAATATTTGATTTGACGGATGTGGAAATTCCGACCTTTGACACCATTCAGTTATCCACTATACACAATGATCCAGCCAACAGTGCCTTGACGGATGTTTTCCGAGGGTCTTATCGTTACCGTACCAGTAATAAATATGTGTTCCAACGTCAGCCAGCACGTTCAATTACGAGCCTTGTGGGTTCAGTTACAGGCTCTGTAGACGAAAGTTATTTTAAGCTATTTGCAGGTAGCCCTCCTTTGGATTTAGGTCGTTCTACTGAATCTGGGGATTATATACAAATTATACAGCCTATTTTAAATTTTCTTCGGATTCCTTCAGGTGATCCCATTGTGGTATCAGATGAGAGGCATGTCCTTTTGGAAGGGATTGAATATTTGGATAATTTGGGAATCAACCCGATTACCGTTCGGGTGTTCAATGTAGAGAGAACTGTTGAATATTATGGTCCTTATTATCCTGATGTAGAACCTGATTTTACATTGGTAGATGAGGTAGGGGATTATCCTTTAGGCTTTAAACCAACTTCTTTGAGTCGGATGACGGAGGGGGAGGAAGTATCTGTAGATTATAGTCATGATGAGAATTTTGTTGTGACCTACGAAGTCAATTCCTTGATTGGAACAGCTCAACAGGATTTGGATGGGACTCGAAATATCATGGCTGATGTATTGGCTAAAGATTCTCTCCCAATCGGGGTGGATATTACGGCTACTGTTGTGACCAAGAAGAACAATAGCGTCTATGTGGTGGATAGTGATATCCGAACTCAATTGGCCAGGTTATTTGGAATCTTTAATTTGGGTACTCCTGTACGGCAATCTGATATAATAGGAGCCATTGAACTTGTCGATGGTGTTTCCTATGTAGTTGTACCTTTGACGAAGATGACGCGTACAAACGGCTCTCAGGCTCTCTTAGAGCGTGTTCTGACGGACACAGAGATTGACTATACAGAAATCACAGCTTGGGCAACTGATCTGGTGAGGGTATACATTTTGAAGAATCCTTTGGAGTCAGGAACTGCCGATGGTGGCGGTGAGTTCAATGAAACAAAAGGAGTGTATCAGGGTTATATTTTGCTGGAAACCTATAATACTACACCTGATTCTCATGGTGTTCCTCTGAACAGGCTGGAAAATGGAGCTTACATTATTGGAAACGGGGGGATGAATATCCCTGGTTACAGTGATGATGCTACTTTGAAAGTTCTATATCCATTTGCTTCTGCTGCGGAACTCATTGAATATAGAGTGGGGATAACAGCTAATAGAGTTCTCGTAGCAATGCCAACGACAGACACACCTTTAGATCAGGTTTATCAGGTGACATATGTTGTGTCTGGTGACAGTGGCGTGAAGAATATTAACCCTGATCCGATTCAGTATTTGCATCTGGGAGATTTGGATTTTACTTACGATGAAGACCCTGATTTCTCGTCCTTGGTTAGTGGTGGAAGACGGAGTAGTTAATGGCAAACCAACCACGAGATAAAAATCTATTTCCATCTTCTATCCCTCAGAATCCTTCACTTCTGGGTGATAGCCAAGATCGTAAAAATGCTGTTCGGAGCCAAGTTGACCGAATCATGGCAGCGTTTATGAAAGTGTTGCCTAGTAACTATGTGTCTCAAGTATCTGGACCTTTTTATAATCTTCAGTTTCAGTCCGCTGCTGAGGAAATTGCAAATATTCAGATACTGGCTCAGGAAACAATGGCTGATGCATTCACAGATTACACTCGGCCAGAGTATCTTTGGCAGATTATCGGTTCTTTGGTGTTTCCCGATGCTAAAACTGATGGTTGGCCTGACATTGAGGGTGACTTGACGTATCGAGAGTTCCTTCAACGGATGGTGCTTCTCCTTCTTCAAGGAGCAAAACCTGACGTTATTAAGGATGGTATTGAGTTGCTGACCGATGCTACGGTTGAAGTAATTGAACGTGGTATCGAGGCTCGGAAATTAAAGGGCAAATCGGCTTGGGGTTCAGATGACCAATTTACATTTGAAATTAATATCAGTGAAGAAGCAGGGACAGTTGAAATTGATGGGGAAGATATCCCTCTTTACAGATTCCCGACAGAAGACCCGTTTACTCTGGCCAGAAATGCCCAAATTGTTTTACGGGCATTGAAACCTGGCCATACACTTTACGATTATAGGCATTTGTTCTTTGACAGTTTTAAACACTTGTTTACAGATACCTGGTCTTCTGAGTTTACAACTTATTATTATCAGGATTTCAGAAGATTTTGGTTGGGTGCAAAATGTGTGACAGGGACAGAGGGAAAAACTCTTTTGGACAGAGCTTTATTTTCAGATGCCTCCCGAGATTTCACATCCATTCAACCTGGGGCTATTCTGACAATTCTGGACGGTCATAACTCTGAACATATTAGTGATAATGATGGTACACCTGTACATTTAGATGAAGATTATACAGGGAACTTTAGAGTGGATGAAGTTTTGTTTTTCCCTGTAGGAGATGATGCGGTGCCCCGTACATACACAACATCACCGACAGGATTGTCTGGAACAGCTACCATAACAGGTGATGTTTTAGAAGATCCAAGTCAACATTGGGAGAATGCAGTTGAGGGGGAGATTCTGACTTTTACTGTAGGGCCTAATTCTGGGTTTTATAGGTTAAAAACATTAGTAGGGACTTTCGGGGGACCTGTTGGGTTTGCTGATGGACCTGCCACTAAGGTAAAAATAGCACCTAGTATCCTACGTTTACAGCGTAGAATGTCTCAGTCTGTTGATTCTCAGGCTTATAAAGTTGAGGTTGACCGGTTAGGGATGCAAACACCTCGACGAGTTGAGAGTGAGGATGCCACGGTCTTTTTTATACGCTGATGTGGTTTTTGGTTGATATTAACCCTCTTACAGAGATGTTTTAATTAAGGAGATATTATGCCAGCTGATATTAGATATTCCGTCGTTCGAGACAGCACGACATTTGGCCCTTTCACCAATACCAGTGAGAATATCCTCCGTAAGGGAGATGTTATCAATTTGGAATGCCCAAATATTGATCAGGTCAGTTACTATTGGGTTCTGTCTTATAAACCAGTTTCATCTGGTGGGACGGCTTCTTTAGCAGCATTGACTTCGGCCACTGCACGAACTACGAGTTTCACTGCTGACTTTGACGGAGCCTATTTGGTTCAGTTGACAGTTAATCAAGGTGTGGCTGGTGAAGACACTCAATTTATTCGTGTTCGTGGATTAACAAAATTCAGCAATTTAAGCCTGATTGCCGCAGGAGAGCGTTACAATCAAGAAGGTCCCGTTCCAATAGATGCAGACCCTCAAGGTTGGGCTGATTTCCTGAATAATAATTTACAAAAAGCATTGGCTGTTACTCGACGGAATGCCACAACTGGCCGTCAGCTTTATGTAGATGCTAACAGGCCACGAGGTTGGGAAGGTCTCGGGTTAGGGGACATTACAAATAACCCTGCTAATGACCCAACCAAGTATGTCGAATATCCCGGCACTGACCATACGAATGCAACTACGGATGCTGCTACTGGAATCAGAATGCCCACTGAGGGTGTTAGTGACTTTAGTACTATTCAAGCAGCAATAAATTATGCTATCACAATGAATCCTGTGCCTTCCTTGACGAATCCTGTATGGGTTCTCGTAAAACCAGGTTTGTATGTGGAAGATTTAACATTGCATTCACATGTTTATGTTATTGCTGAAACAACCATAAATGAAACAAGCAGTTTAGTTATAGGCACCTTGGCACGGGAACTGGTGGACAATGAAACGCTAGTTCGGTTGTCCTCAGTTGTGGTTCAGACGGTAACCTCAGCAGGGCATATTTGGGAATCAGGGCATTTGCCTCAATTGGATGAAGCACATGTACCAGCAATTTTGGCCTATTATGCTAATCTTCCAGTATTCTTAACATCGGGTATCCTTTTTGAGAATTGGATAGAAAGTTCTTCAGGGAATCCTCAATCTTTATTTAATTTATCTGGTACAGGCTTGTTCGTTTGTGGTTCTGATATATATCAAAATGGTACAACAGTGACACAAGAAAGTGGTCCTGCTTTGTCCATGGTGAATCCACAACATGGTACCAGTTCCATTCAGAGGGATTTTTTCTTAGTTGTGCTGCAGGATTGTCTTCTAGCTAAAGTTGAACAGGCTGGTGATGAAGAACCTTTGATATTAATGGATTCCGCAGGAGTTCTTCAATTTGTAGGGGTGGTTCAAACTTTGAGTGGCGAAACTACCCAAACCATCTTGATTCCTGATGAGGCTTCTGTTGATGATGGTGGTAGTTTAGGAGCTAAAGCAGCTGATTGTATAATTTCAATGGTTGGCAATATTAGTGAAGGGGCTACAGCAAGTACTTTTATTAAGGGTGTACCTGGAAGTATTTCTGTTGAAAGTTCCAATATTGAAGGGGATATAGTTTTTGATTCCGATGTATCTAGCCTAAATATTAGTTATAATCCGGCAATCGCCATTGGGGGTGGTAATACATTTGGAAAAAATATTATCGTTAACGATAATATTTTTGATCCCGCAGGTGATGGTGCTTATATTGAAATTGGCCTCGTTGAAATTCATAGTTATGCTTCTTCTGAGAATTACAGGCATCCCGTAATATTGACACAGGCACCAACAAAGGTGTTGTCTTCTGTGGTTCCTAGTTATGGACCTTCTTATGGGATACGGTATGACACAACATACATACACCCTGATCGAGGTACGGCAGGCGACCCTGTATTAGAGACAGGACAACAATGGGGTGCCCATATACCTACAATGCATCCTTCAATACAAAATGTTGCAGATTTAATGCTTCAGTTGGCATTACCAGAAGCCCCACCTTCATCAGGCCCTGATATATATCACAACCGTTCGTACACACCAACGTTGGGGTCATTGTACAAGGGGGTATGGAAGCTGGAGACTGATTATACACAACCCACAGCAGGAGAGGGATTCGGACGGGTTATTAACATTCAAAGACGGGAATTTGGGGATCTGGATGGATATTACCTGCCCGTTCAAATTCAACCACCCGCAGGTATCTATCCAACGGAAGGCATTGTGACCGACCGGAGGTTGTTACGATTTGGGACAGGAAATGAAGATGTTTCAGGGCTTTATGTAGATGTTGGCTGTGAGGTTGACGGGACTCTGAAAATCTATGGTGATATCGAAGCTGATAACATCGCGAGTTCTTCAAGAAGTACTATTTTTCAGCAAATTGATTATAGTGGCGGTTGGATAGGTGATGATCCCGGTGGTCCCGTTTCCGATTTCCCTGGTGGTGGGTGGTATGACCCTGGTGTGGATACCATAATTTACGGTATTTTTTGGACTGGCCTAGAGCCTGCACCTTCAATATATCTCCCTCAGTCACGAGGGTTAATAGGTGATGCTACCCAACGTCCTGTGGAAGGTCAAATTGTTATCGTAAAAGATATATCAGGATCCGCAGGTGCCCAGAATATCATCGTAAGAACGACCTGTGATACTTCTGTTCCTGGGTCGGCTACGGGAGCACAGATTCCAGAAGGGGATGCACCTTTATTTGTAACGGACACACTAACAACTAACTTTGAGTCCGTTACATATGTTTACCATGTCAATCCGTTATATAGTATAGGTTTTTGGTATAAGATAAGCTGAGGCGGTGATGGATGACCAACCAAAACAACAGAACCGACCCGACGGAGAACTTTCGTACAAGTCCCTTCGGGTTTGGTCCGTTCCCACCACCAGGATATATTGGAGTATTAGCTCCAGCCCCATATCCTGACAATGCTGGTTTTGGTGGGGTTTCTTGGGTTACACTTCCAATCCCAGACCCTGTACCAATTGGTGGAGTTTACGGTTTATCCCCTTATGGGGGAGTTGTACACCCTCTTGCTCCAATACCACTTTCTTCATTACCTGAACCAGGTGGCAGTGGAACTTCAAGTTCTGGTGGAGTCGGCTTCGGTGGTGATCCCTTCGGATTATCTCCTTATGGGTTAGGTGGAGGTACTGGAGGAAGTTCAGCAGTATCAGGAGCCCTGAGCCTGAATGGGTATGAAATTGAGATTTTCTTCACAAGTCCTATAAATACCAGTGACACGTTACTTTACTTGGTTACTTCCTACGCTCTGACACCTCTTTTAGGAGCAGCTTCAGCTACCGTGCTTAGTGTTCGGTCTGAAACCTTGGGGTTTGAAGGTGCTTCCCCTAGTGTTTCATCAATTATCATTAGGCATACAGGGACAACCTTGGGTGGTTTATACAAGGTTGGTGTGAATGGCCCTGGAGGAATTGTAAATGAATCCGTAGATATTCTGACGAAAGGTGAAGCTCCAACTTATACGGTCAGTGCTATCGGGGGTGAGAATTTGGTTCTTACATTCTCTGACCCAATGTTGGAAGACACTGGAGCTTCTATAGGGAATTCAGAGATTACAGATCCAGATTCGTATGAGTTTGAGTCAAATCCTGACTACCCAATTGCTTTGGCACCAATAGAAATTACTCATCCTTATGAAAGTGACCTTAGCAAAGTCTATATGACTGTAAAAGGGATGACCTCATTACAGTATACTTGCAATATTACACCTTCCCTTGCATTTGATTACGAGAGTATAGTTTTACCAAATGACGACCCAACGATAACAGGTGTAGAGGTTAACCCTGAACAAGGAGATTCCTATGTTAGTGGTGGGTATCTTTGGATGTCTAAAAAACGTTATCGAGTTTACGGTTGGGAGTTCCTTGATAACAGTGGTCGAATAGTACCTGATGTGACGACGTTTAAAGGCAGTTTGACTTTTGATGCTGCTACAGCCTCATATAATCCACCTCTGAATGCATTCACTAGCCTGACTGTTGCCTACATCATTTTTGAGGATGGCCCTGCAGGAACGGGCATCCGAGTCAAAGTTTCGATGATTCGGCAAACCGGTGTGGATTATCTTAAAATTCAAAGTGGGACATTCAATTCATCTGTGCAACAGCTTTGGACATCGGGTACGAATACCATTGCTTTGGTACGGAATTTGAAAGCAGGGACCTATTCCATTCTCTTGAATGGTTTGCCTGTGGTTACAGCACTGATTGCTGCTTTTGATGGGGTATCTGAAGGGACAGGAGCCGGAATTTCATGTATTCTGGCAGCTGATGGGTTTGATGTATCTGGTTTTCGTGTGCAGGAAACTACATTCTCAGCCACAAGTACAGTATATTCAGGTTCATGGAATTTCCTACACGATGCTGAGAGTACTCCATTTACAGGTTCAACTGCTCTAACTCGTGATCATATTATGACCCAGCGTGGCCCAATTGTAAAAGGTTGGGGTGATGCAACCCCAGCCACTAAACAAGATGTTGATATTTTGATTGCTGGGACGGTTGTGGGAGTCAAAGATGTGAATCCCTATATCGGTGAAATTTGGCCTACGTATCCGATCCCATTGCTTCCATATGATGACCCTCAAGCAGATGTGAAAGTTAACTATTATTGGATGGCTTCACCTATTATGGAGATGGCTGGGTTGAATACTCCTGGCCTTGTTTTGAATCAATGGGACAGACAGTCGGGGCATACAAATCCAGCAGCTCACGGACAACCGTTCGGGGATCCTTTAAATATCCCTACTCAGCCTGCACAGGTTATCCCATTTGATGATGATGAGCTTCCTATCAGATTCCCAATGGGGGCTGTGTTGGGGCCGATAGATAGACCTCAACCTTTACAGATTGGCCATCGGTATATGGGTTTTGAGAAAGAAGCCTCAGCTCTTTTGAATGATCCCACAAGTCTGCTGTTGAATCAAGACCCTTATGCAACGGCAGTGGATGATTTTGAACGAACTATGACAGGGGAGTCTATTGCGTATGAGGGCATGGAAACACCTCTTGTAGCATCTCCCGTTTGGCTGTTGAAAGGTCAAGATGCTGGTTGGGTTGACATTGGTGACGGTACTTATACTTTGATTGATGCCTTGGCTTCAGAATTTGAACCTGACCTTCGAACCGTAACTATGTACCATAGGGAAACGGATTTGACGTTCCCTGCGGCCACAACTTTGGCCACTCGGTTTATTGTTGAGGATTATACTCTGGAAGGAGTGTTTACAGGGATAGGTTTTGGAATTCATGATAATAATCATTTATATCAAGTAGGCTTGTTGGTTATTAATAGTATTCGGCACTTAGGGATGCTCATAGATCCAAAGAAACCTGAATACCGTGAATCTTGGCATCTTGGACCAACAGCAGCTTCTTCTGTGTTGGACTCGAATACTATTAGCATTGTGTCTGATTTGGTTCCAATAGATTTTCAAGCTGGGATGCAGTTTCAGATATTTGACCATGCCCAAGCTGGTATTTACACAGCAGCTTCAGTTATTCATCAGTGTGATGGTTCCACGACAGTTACTATTGATGAAGTATTTCCAGCAGACCCTACAATGTGGAAGCAGGATAATCCAGAGGTCGTGTTTGAAATACGTTGGGATGAACATCCTTTAACCTATCGTTTTGTGGTGGACTTAGTTAATGAGGCAGCCTCCTTGGAGATTGCAGGTGAGGTTTCCGCTACTGTTTTCCAATTGAATGGGAGTGTGAATCCCTGGCCTGTACCTTCGGAATCGGCATTAGTGTTGGATACATCCAGTAAAGGGCAGGTTTTCTGGGGTTCCTTGAGTTATCTGGCAGCAAACCGTACAAAATGGTCATTTTTCCGTTACGGTGTAGTTCCTGATTTCACAGCTTTAAATGTCCCTGCTATCGTTGTGCAAACAGAAATGAACGATCTTCCCCAGAACAATCCTGTGAATCCTTGGTTTACCGCTCAGTCTTTCGGGACAGGGATGATTGACCTGACTGGGGATGTCCTTCTTTTGAAAGCTCCTGTGGCAAGTGATACTTTGGATTATACTTTTGGGTATTCTCGAATTGAACCATTTGTGAATGAAGATGCAGGTGTAGATGTCCGAGCTGAATTTAGGGTAGATTCTGGAGTTTTAGGCGCTGGTGATGCAGAAGTTGTCATTAACAACGGCACCAAAGAAGTCCGACTAGCAACCCTTTTGTATGCTGAAGGATTCTCTGGATTAGAATATCGTAGGCTTTTTACTATCCCTTCTGTTACGATGTCTGGGATTCAAGATCCTGACCAACAAGGGTGGTCGATTGTGTCCGGTTCTGATGGCTCCGATCTCCGACATGAATATGATTTGATTGTGACCCAAGAAGCTGGCCAGATACAGCGGTATCGAGCCTCTGTGGACACTTCCAGTTTTTCCGTGGACTCAGGCTACCGTATTGCTGAGGTTCAACTTGGAGTGGATGCCTACACTACAGATGCTAATGGGAACACAGGAATCGTGTTCCAATCTGATATAGGTCCGAATAAATGGTTTGGTGCTCGGTTGAATGATGATGGAGTTACCCCAACACTTCAGTTAGTGGATCAAGTAGATTCTGTTATTCATGAGTATGAATTCGATTGGACTGACGGGGAAACCCACACGTATCGAGTTGTTGGTGCTTTAGGTGTTCTTTCGGTGTTTGTGGATGATGCTCCCTTGACTCCGACGCTGAATATTGATTTGTTTTTTGGTGGGGCAGGCACGGATACTTTTATATTTGGGACAACGAATCTTATCTTAGGTGTGGTTAATACTACATTATCTAGTACCGTTCGATGGCGGACAGTTTCATATCACCCCACAGCTGCCCCTCAGTGCCTTCGTACCGTGGGTATTTGGATTGGTGGGGACAAAGATCATATCAATTCTTGGGAACTCCCCAGGACGGATAATTCGACGGCTCCAAATTCAGCTCATATTGGGCCTGAGATTACAGTGATGGATTGGCGACAGAATTTGGAAATCAGGCTTCTCTTGAAATCGGATTTCGGTGTAACAATGTATCGGCCAGATTTGGCATTACCTCCATATTATCAACCTGAATCAGATGTTCCTGGAACAGGATTCATTAATCAAACGAATGAACCTTCAGCAGGCTGGGTGAATGTTGAGTATTCTCAGTTACCTCATGTTTCCTCAATGTTTGGTTTCATTGGGTTCGGGTCTTTTGATTCTCGGTCTGTGACTCAGCAACGATGGGATTGGGTCAGGTATCGAATTTTCAAAGCTCTGACAAACGATTATATAGCACCTCAACATATGACTCTTAATCAGTATGATATTATCACGAGTGGTGAATTGACCAAAGATATTACTTTGGAAAACGTAGTCGTTCAGACAATAGATACTCGTCGAGTGTCTTTGCTTCCAACTCATTTGTATGCAGAGGACATTTACAAAATTGTGGATGGTGACACTATATATACCAGAGAATCTTGGACGTTTGACATGGACTCTCAGCTCATTACCTTGGGTCAGGATGCCGATTACACTGATTTATATTTCTCTGGGGCTCATGTGCCTGTCAATATTATCTTCCAGCCAGGTAAGCCCGTTACGAATACCTATCTTGAGAACCAGCCTTTGGTTGATAGTGTGACTAAACTGAATGAGGGTACTCCCCCAATACCATTAAGCCACGCCAATGGTATTACTAAACGAATTCAGCACAAGGATATCTTGAATGATCCATATGAAGTGTTGAATACAGGTAGTTCCTTCACTCTGAATGACCCGTATAAGGTACTCGACCATGAAGTAGATGCTGAAACCTTGTATGAATCCATGGAGTTCATGGAAGTAACAAACGATGGTATCCGTGGATTGATAGCAATTGCTGGAGAAGGAACTCTTCCTGAAGGACACTCGGGATACTCTGAAATTGAAGAAAAAGCTGTTGGTGCTCATGTTTTAGATTTCCGTGGAACTAAATTCTGGGAAGGTGTACGCTTCCCAAAACCTGATGCTTTTGAACAAAGAGGTGGCCTTCCTGGAACAACATTATTCTGTAGTGGTGGTAGTTATGTTGGCCCTGTTGCCGTGAGTGGTGGTACTCCTTCCATTGGGGCACCTGAAACTTGGAAAGCTGGATTAATGCAACCTTTGGGTGGTGTTCTCGGACCAGACCCTGTTCAGGCAGTTCTTCATCCAACATATCGTTCAGGTGATGTAATCCGTGGGAATGAGGGTGGGAAAACTAACCGAAGCACCGAATGGTACATGCGTATCGGTTATCCTATTGTATATCCAGAAGGGGCAGCTCCGTACACATCCACGGACACTCCATTGACGGAAACAGTTGCATGGCCAGCTATGGATAACACACCTCCAAGCAGGCCCCCAGAATATTCTCCGAACCCTGATGGAGTGCCAAACCCGACCGGAACTGGGGCTTGTTATGCTGTGATTACCTCGGCTGGGGAATATTCCCATATTGGCCCTTGGGGTGGGATGGATTCTTTAATACCCGAGCCTGATACAGGTTTTTTCGAGTTCCGTGGAACTCTGATAGATGGGACTCAGGTAGAAGTTCGAGAAGAAATCAGTGGAGATTTTGCTGTGTTTACAGCCAGGAACGTTCCTGTAAACCCTGATGACTTTGCAATTACCCCACAACCACACGTTAGTTTGGCCGAAGTCATCCGAAATAATCCGATTGTCAGCTTATATGTTACAGCAGAAGCAGGGTTAACACTGGCTGCTGTTGAAGCCGTACAGGTGATTTCTTTGGATCCCGTAACTCTGATAAACCAGGTTGTAATTGAAACTAGTGACTCTGCTATTATCAGGCTGACAGGAGTGGATATGGATGCACTGGGTGTTGGCACATTAACAGGTGGAGCCAAAATCAAACAAAGCTCATTACTGGCAGGTGGGGATTCAACTATTAAGGACGGCGTACATGAACCCATAATGGGTATGGTCTGTCAAGGTGGCCAAGTTTTACCATTAGGAGTGGAAGTTGGTTCCATTATTTATGCAGCTACAGGGGTTTAAGGCGGTAAAGTCTCTATTTTAGAGCCCTTGTAGGAACCTGTGAAGGAAAAAAATATTATGTTTCATAATGAGCAGATGAAAAAAAGCACTCAGGGAATGAAAGTTATGTTGCAACAGCATGAAGAGGAAGCTATCCATTTCATGGCTCTTGCCAAGGGTTCGTTCCACCTGAAAATGTGGGATGCCAAGACTGGTGATGTTCTGTGTGAGTGGGAAAAATTAAATTTAATCACGTTAGATGCAGGCATTATTGCAGCCCGATTATTCAAAAATAGTCAAGATCCTGCTGTTGGGGTGAATAATGGAATCAACATGTTGGCCATTGGGACAGGGGCAACAGGCAATATCCTGAACCCTGATGCTCCACAGCAGGAACAACGACGCCTTAACAATGAGATTTGTCGTAAAGCCTTTTCATCTGCCCAATTCCGTAATGCTGAGGGTGTAGCAGTAGCTTATCCCACAAATATTGTTGATTTTACAACAGTTTACGGGGAGTCTGAAGCAGTTGGGCCATTAAATGAAATGACCTTGATGCATACTTACTCACAGAATCCTGCAACGAAGAATCTGATTCCCACTGAGTATGGTGGTGCAAGCTATGACCCGACATTTGATGTTACCAATTATGATCTGATGGCAAATTATTTGACGTTTAGCGTGATTTCAAAACCGAGTACTGCAATATTATCAATAACTTGGCGGTTGACATTCTAATTTGCCTGAATATGATAACCGATAGAAGGTGAGATATGGCGACCAAAGACTATAAGAAAAATTACTCCAGTATTCAAGGGGTGGGGAGTTCTGTCCCTGTTCCTAATGATGTATCTAGGGATTTAAGTGCCGGTGATAAAGCTTTTGAATCTGTCATTTGGCAAACAGGTAAACCTGTACTGGATTCTGAGCTTGAAATCCATCAGGATGCAGCAAAATGGGAAAATAAATTATACCGTGAACAGCATTTAAATTCAGGTTGGTTTCGTGGAGTGTCCCGAGAAGATGGGTACAATGATTATACAACAGAAAGTGTTTCAGGAGTTTCTGATAATTCAGGTTCTGATTTAATTGACGGCACTACTCTGGTGAATTCTTTTGTGATGCCTAAACTGACGGCTTTGGTAGCCGGACGTACTGTGGTGATTGAATATACAAACACCGAAACCCCTCTGAAAAATCTGATTCAATTGCCTGCTCCCCCAATATTTGCTCCTGATGCTGTTCAACGAACAGATTTTGTATGGCTTGAAGTTTGGTTGGCTTTAGTTGCTCCAAGTCCACGGGCTTCGGGAGCTGTTCAGGTAGCAGGTATTCCTTCAGTAGGAAACTCTGTTACTATCAATGGTGTTCCTTTAGTGGGTACTTTGGCAGCTCCTATAGCCGGACAGTTTCTTATTGGTGCAGATGAAGAAGCAACTGCTATCAATATTGTGACTGCTATTAATGACCCTGCTAATGCAACTTCAGGTTATGTAGAAGCTAAAGCCAATGTAGACATTGTGGTAATTGAATCCATTGTGGCTGGTATAGGTCAGGGTGCAGTAATGCCTTTCACTGGAAATGGTATCCTGTTGGCATCAACAGCTCCGGCCTTGATTGCTTCAGGGCTCCACTTAGAATATGGCCAAGATCGTCCCAACAAACCTGAAGATGACCAGAGCAAACTGTTTCGGCATGGGAATGCCCTATCTCCTGAAAACACTTGGCTCAATGATGAGATTGTAGACCCTGTAGTAGACTTGGAATCCACACAGCGAGTTCAATTGCAATACCGTTTCAGATATACAGACGAGGAGGCCATCAATTACAAAACTCATCCCGATGGGTTCTCGAACTCAACTGCTGGTGCAGATGAGCCTTTAGTTATTGCCCAAGGCCCTCGTGATACCCCAGCTTTAAATGTTGGTGGTGGGCGAACATATCCTTTTGTACCAGCCGACACAACTTCAGTTTGGTTACAATCCAGTGCTATTGCTTATGCTGTTAAGGATAATGGCTTGTGGGTTGCAGGTTCTGGTGATGACCAATCCGTTAAAGACCTCGGAGCTATTGATGGTTATGTGTATGCAATTCCTATGTGTTTTGCATTCCGACATAATGATGTATCCTCTGCCTTTGGAGGTGCCCGTGGCTTTGACCCTGCTCAAAATGCCAACGGTGCTCCGATGCACGATCATGCTAACTATGATGGTCCAATAGGGGCAATCCCTGCGGATCATTCTGACCGACCTGACGGTGAATTTGCAGATGTCGTGACTTTAAACAACATACTGGACTTGAGAAGGTCTATTGTTTCTCCCGGAATCAGCTTGACAAGTGAGCTTCAGTATCAAATACAATCCCTTTTGGATGCCAATAATCAGACTTGGGCTGTGAGTTCACATGAAAAGTATGGCTACGGCGGTAACAGCAATGGAAATGTTTCAACTCGATTCCTTATCTGTAATGCTATTGGCCGAGCTACGGTTGCTGACGGTATGCATATCCGAGACTTTGACCATGTGGCTCGACGATTCGGTAGCAATCCTGTTGTAGAACGAGTGGTGTATGCTTTCTGGCCGGGTGATCGAATAGAAATAGAATTTCCAGTTCTCCCAGGTCTTGCAAACAATGGCAAATATGTTGAAAAAATAGCAGGCTCTACTGGTGGTGTTTGGACGGAATCTGATGTTCTCCACCTGGATTTAGAAAAATTAGATACTCATGGTTTAGGTGCCCTTTTCCAAGGAGGCACGAATGGTGTTTCTTTGCCAGGGCCTGAACAACCTTTTACAACGAAGGCTCCTCCAGGAACAACAATCACAGATGTTTTGTCCGTTTATCATGATGATGGACATTATACTTTAAATACAGATCATCAGCAAGTACAGGCTTCCTTAATCAAAGGCTTGGGGACAAGTCATCTCGAAATCATTTTGGATGCTAATAGTACAATCGTATCAGGTGGCTTGCCTGTGCTAGTCCCAGCTACCGATGAATATTCAATGGTGGCCAGTACTGCTGTCCCAGCCGATGGTTCAATGAGAAGGATTTTTGTTGAAGTGGAAATTAGCTATCCCATAGGTGATGCTGATAAAGCTGGATTGACGGACACTCCTTTGTTGGATTTGATTGATCCTGACGACATGGTGTACGATGGAACCTTGACAAATCTTGCTCCCCTTGAATATTACTTGCCAGGCCCGGGATCACAGGTGGTAGTGGATGAGGGGCAGATTCCTGTTGATATGGAATTACGAAACCCCCCAGCTTTCCGAGAAGGGTTCCGAGAAGTCCGTCTGGATTATGTGACTGATTCAACCGTTAGTACACTTGTTCAAAATACAGACCCTGTGACAGATGGTATGAGTGTTGGTCCTTTATGGGGACTCGTTAGTAGAGGGCCTTCTGAAATCCGAGCACCTCGTCGTTTGTATGGCCAACCTTTTAGTCCTGGTGGCGGTTTCCCTGTCATTGAGGATGTTCCGGGTTTTGCCTTCAAGAATCCAGACTTTGACTTAACTGAATATGGCAGCAGTTCTCGTAAAATCGTCATGGATAACGTTCTTTCTGGACCAGGTAAAACTCTTTGTAATGTTACATATGAACCTCAAGATCCTATTCCTAATTATGGGGATGATGGCTACACGGTTATGGTGTATTACAGGGCATCAGCTCCACAAACTGCTGGTGT
>Ga0075116_10000433_pt1 | contig 19530 bp, 26 predicted proteins | sample AntAceMetag02UKC_FD_69786 | JGI IMG/M metagenome (GOLD analysis project Ga0075116, IMG submission 69786) | Saline lake microbial communities from Ace Lake, Antarctica- Antarctic Ace Lake Metagenome 02UKC | ecosystem: Environmental > Aquatic > Non-marine Saline and Alkaline > Saline | place...
AACTGTAGCCACTGGCTCTCCAGCGTCGAGGAGGGGTAATGCCCAATATAATCAGGATGACCTCAAAACTGTTCGGCGAGGACATTATCATCGTCAAGAAGAAGAAGGACCTCAAGGAGGCCAAGCTTCTCGGAGAGAAGATAGGGGCGGTCGTCTACACGCCTAGGGAGGTCTTCCTAGCCAAAGACATTATGGCTGCGGCCACGACCGAAGAAGAGACCGAGGAGGCGAACGAGCGGCTCCGGGAGATACACAGGGTCAAAAAAGAACTTAACGGAAACTTTATCAGCATTGAAAGAGACAAGGATGACCGACGAAAAGAAAACAGTGGGACTTGAAGAGGCCATGGGGGGGTCAACCTTCCAGTTCCCAGGGAACAATACCGGGAGCCCACAGCCTCCACAGCCGGAACTTGGAGACCCGCTGCCGATCCCAACACTGGCGGACGCCATGATCAGGCAGGCCCAGGAAGAGGGAGAGGAGGACGACGTTCACATGGGCGAGTGTCATGAGCGTCCCCCGACCGTCGCCGTTGGCTACACGGTCGAGATGAGCGTCGAGGGGTCGGCTATCCTGACGCCTGACCTCAGGAACTCCATGATGGTCTGGCCAATGACTCCGTTCGACAATCCATGCGGGAAGTGCAAGCTCCGAAAGAAGGGCCAGGCGCAAGAACGAACCTGCTTGAATTGTCAGCACTGGGATGATGATATCGATGAAGAAGAACAAGCCGACGACACCCAGGCGGAAGGGCCGGAAGTACCAGAAGAAGTACAAGAACCGGAAGGAAGCGAACCAGGGGATGAGGAAGCTGGAGAAGGACAAGTTCCCCCAGCCGAAGGAAGTGAAGGCCCTTCTGAAGGCAGCGAGAGCGGAGAGTAGTCGAGACTACATGCTCTTGTTCTGCACAGCGAACCTTGGCCTGCGTGCCACCGAGGCCGTCTCGCTCTCCAGGAAGAACTTCGAGGAGCTGGAAGAGACAGACTTTGCCTACATCCGCACGGCCAAGGTTCGCGTCGAGAAGGACCCATGGGACGCCGTGCCGGTGGACGAGGAGACCAAGGTCGTACTGCAGAAGTATATCGAAGATATGCCCAAGGCCCAGGTCTACCTTTTCCCCGGCCAGGGGAAGCGGAAGTTCATCACGGAGCGAACGGCGAACAACATCTTTAACTTGCACGCCGCCACGGCTGGGATGCGTAAGGTTCTCACTTTTCATTCCCTTAGGCATTTCCTGGGGACGAAGATGTACGAATACAGCGATGGGAACATCCGGTACGTCCAGGCGGTCATGAGGCATCGCTCCGTGAACTCCACCTGGATCTACGCTCATGTGACGAAAGAAACCCTGCTGGGCCTCGTCAAGAAGAAAGAGAAATTTGAATAAGGAGAGAGCCATGAACCTGAGCGACGACATATGCGTAAAATGCGAGAAGAGACTCGACCCCACAGAGGTCCGAGCCACGGCCTATGCGGGCACAGCAAACAACGGCGTAACCGTCACGATCTGCATGGGCTGCATTATGGGATACGCCGGAGAGAAGTTCGGCCCCATCCTCGAAGGAGCCAAGGGCCTCCTCGGAATGTTCGGAAAGGGTAGTTGACGGGCAGGGGTTCTCGACATAAAATAAAAGCTGATCTTTTGTTCTCGAATAGAGATCGTCAATCTTTAAGGAGGTCGTCATGAAATAAGGGATCTAACCATCCCGACAACCCTCAAGAAAGCAGACAACTCGACCTCCTGGTTCCAGACCAGGAGGTTTTTTATTGCCCTCACTGGCTATGCCTGGTAGAGTTGATACCTCGCGCCGGGTAATGCCCGGCAACCTCCTTCGTGGGGAGGGCCAGAAGTGTGCCCGTTACAGCATGGCTCCCGGCTGCGTGCCGGGAGTTTTTTATTTGGTCGGCTTTGCGGGTAGATCGAAGATGCTGTCAGCTTCTCGGTTTACGCTCGTCTTTCCGGCGCACGATAACGACACAGATGACGACGAGAAGGAAGGACACGGAGAGGATTAATCGCGCTATAAAGAAGCATGGTTCCATTATCGTCTCCTGGGGCCTTTGACGGGTCTCAGGACGCCGTTCTTCTTGGCCCGTGCTCTGACGCGCTTAGCCTGGTCTGTGGAACTCCAGCGCGGCACGAAGGCGCTCCTGTCCTCTTTTACAAACCAGTCTCCATTTTCGTAGTACAGATCTGATCTTTGAGGTGTCGATCCGAGGGTTTTGGGAGCCGGTGCGGGTTCCGGCAGGATCTTTTTCATTGCTTCCTGGAGTTTCTTGGCCTTGGCCGCCTCGGCCTTCTTGCGGAAGATTCTGTCGTACAGAAAGGATCCAGCCACGTAGAGCCCGATAGCAATGAGGCCGGTCTTGATGGTGAGCGGGACACCGAGCTGGTCCATGGTTTTTTTGACTGCGAGAGACACGACTACCTCCGCTTAGACAGGGCCACTGCGGCTGCGATGGATCCGCCCAGGACCGTTGTTCCGCCTATGGCAATAACAACCCACATCCACCAGGGGAATTTGCCGTGTTTCTCCTCGATCTTCTCTTCGATCTTCTTGACCTCTTTCTTGAGCTTCTCGACTTTTGGCGTCGTGGACACGCCTTGGTTCTCGGCTTCTTTTTTTGCAACCGCCAGCTCTGTCTGTTTGGATTGATAGCTCGCGACGAGGACGGGGTCAGATTTTTTGACCTCCTCGACCTTCTTGAGCATGTCGTCTTCCTTGATGATGGCCGGAGCGTTTGCCACAACGTTTTTGATGGCGGCTTGTTGGGCTGGCGAAACAGCAGGAACCTGGGCGTCGGATTTCATGAGTTCCGTTTCGAGGATCGGGAAGATGCGGAGAGCCCGATGCTTCTGCCTGTCCACATCCACCGTTTGCGCCCAGTTATTCCAGCCGGTGATCCATTCGTTGATCTTTGAGATAGCGAAGGCCTGCTTCCTCGGAACGTCCTTCAGAACGACCGTGGCCGAGCCTATCATATGGAATAGATCGTCCTTGGCCGCATCGGCCTGGGCCTGGCTGTCCATGGCCTCGACTTGCGATTTAACGCCGCTGAGTTGTTGAAGGAAATGGGCCGATGATGCTAATGACATGATCTTTCTCCATTAAAAATAGTGGTCAACCTTTATCTTTTTCCTTCCAGGGAAACATGGCAGTTGGGGCAGATGAGCCTTTTGCATGGAATGCCTCGGGTGTGGTCAAATTCTGCTCCGCAAGATGGGCACCGACAGAGTCCGGTTCCCTCGTCGTACTGTCTGCTTCCGCCCCGTCCTCGTCCTTGTCCTCTTGGCATGATACTTTCTCCTATTTTTGTCGTTCTACTTGAGCCATCTCTTCGGCAGTATATCAGTTCCGTTGAGGTTCGTACCTGAAAAGAATTTATCATATCCGACTTCTGCGGCGGATGGTTTATCATCGTCAAATACCTTTACCCTCACGGAGATTGGGAGAAGGCTTTTCTTTGATTTCTTCGGCTTGGATGTCCCTCCCCCTTCAAGCATGAGTTTAAGCAGCGTATCGCCTCTCAGCTTGATCAGGTCCGTATCCGGGAACAGTGGAGAGTATACAGCAATCGATGACCTCTTGGCCGTGTAAAGAGCGAGTAACGATCCAGCCCCTACGGCTGCTAGTCCACCAATCACGACTTTCCAAATCGGTTTCATGTTTGACCTACTTTTTTGATTTTCTCGGTATGAAGTAAATGGCAGCGCCTACTACGCCGACCACGGCCAGGGCCACTGTTCCGATTGCGGCAGAGCCAGCCACGTCACTCGCCTTGTCTGCAACTTCTTTGATGGCATCTGCTACGGTATCCGGGGCATTAACGTTAAGTATGTTCTTCGCTACGTCATTGGCGGTTGCGTCTGCTATCTCCTTCTTCTTGATGGCTCCCTGCTGTTCCGTGATGGACCCAGCCTTGACCAGGCCATCAATGGCCTTTTCTTGAATCGATTGGAACTCTTTTCTAATTTTGACGTAGTGGTCACGAATAAGAATCATGTTCCGGGCATCGCTCTCGGACTTCTCTCTCCATTTGTCTAAAAGCGGTCCAAGGGCAAGTGCTCCGGCTACTCCTGCGGCAGCGGCAACGATGGCTACCACGATAAGGACAGTCCCAGTAACGACAAAACCCATGCCTTCGTCGATGTCTTCCCATGAGTCTGGTGGGGTCTTGAGCATTGCCGGGTCTCCGTGGACGACATAATAAAGATCGGTGTAGTTGCCCCAGTCGAGTTCTCCTCGCAGCCCTTCCAACTTGTCACTGAATTCGGATTTGATTGCGGAGAATCTCGCCCACCCATCTGATCCTCCGGGGCCAGACTCACCGGGAGGAAGCATTTCAAAAACTTGCTCCTGGGCATCGCTAAAATTCATCTTCCCGAGCTTCATCACGGACCTCTGAAGGTCGTAGTAGGCCTTAAACATGAGGTCTACGTTCCTTCTTTGAAGGACAAGGCCCTTGATCAGGTTCGACATGAACACGGGATCACTCAGTCGAGGATCTTCGTCCGAAAGGTAGTCGTCCCAGTCGCTCATTTTTTATGCTTTCAAAATCCGTGTCTCGTGACACTTCCCTAATTATGTCTCGGTTCAATTGTCATCAAGGACGACCATGGCCGGAAAATGCCTTACGCCGAGCATCTTCAATGCAACACACACGACCTCGTCATCAAACGGCATTGTTCCACCTAACAGGTAAGGCCCGTCGCTGTCTACTATTACCAGGAGCGGGGATATCGACCTCGACGACTGTATCTGGTGGGCGACAAAATGTGCCGCCCTGACCCCGTCCTTGGTCATCATGAGCTGCTTCGGGGTATTCGGAAAGTCCTTCACTGGAACCTTTCTGAAGCCTTCCATGACGGCGTAGAAAAAGATATCAAGCTTTGCCAGGTACACTGGCCATGAAGGGTCTGAGTCTGGGATTTCGATCTTGTTGATTACACGAAGGCCGTCCACTGCCTTTCCTGCGGGAGGGTAAACAGCCGCCATGACTTTCCATTCGTCGAATCGATTTTTTGCTTTTGACGTCATGTCACACTTCCTCAATTATGTCTCGGTTAACGAACCGAGGCCGGGAGATAATTCTGAATTAGCCTTACGCCCTTTTTCGTGTACTGGACTTGAGTGACCGACGGCCTGTGGATGTACCCTGAAACTGAGGCCAGATTAAGGATGGCGTTTATCATTTCGTCATTCCACCAAGCCTTGTTCCACTTAGTGGTCTTCTTCATTGCCTCATGTATGGCAATCGAGAGGTGGATTTTTTGGTCTGGTGTCATGATACTTTCCTCGAGAACGACTGATTATTTTTTTCCTAAGCTTCTGATGGCCAAATACCCTCCGACCAAAAGGATAAACACTCCACCCCCGATGCCAAGACCGATGTACACTTTTTTTCGAGACTTTGCATCTGCCTTGGACAGGGCTATCTGATAGTCCACTTGGGCCTGAGCCAGAGCCGCCGCCTGCTGTGCCTCGGCCTGAAAAAGTTGAGCTTGCCGCACGGCATCGCTTGAGCCCGCTGTCGCCTGGGCAGACTTTCGATTTTCTTTTGCAAGCCCCTTCTGGGCGAGAGGACCGGCCACCTGAGTAACGACGGTCCCGAAGAAGTCGAGCCATCCACCGCTCTCCTTTTTGTCCTCTCCGAGTCCCATTCCTCCACGGTAACCGATTGCCCTGGCCTTGTCTTGGATCTCTAGCCAGTACGGTGCGACCTTGGGATAGCTGCCAGGAGCGACCGCTTCTTCTGCGGCGTGGGACTGGTCGAGGAGGATTGCGGAGACAGGGTCTTCCTTCCGCATGAGAAGCTTGATGCGCTCTCTCATCGCCTGGGGGTGATTCTTAAGCTCGACCATCATGACTGCATTTGCCAGGTATGGGAGCTTTGACAGGATATCGGGTTGTTTCACGGATATTTCCCCTAATTCCTTTATGACACTTCTCTAGTTATGTCTTCTTCTCAATAATTTCTCACAACAGGATCACGGGACATTCGGATCTGATAGACATCAAATACGATGTACGACGTCTTGTCTATGTCCCATGGCATCTCGGACGACTCTAGCTCGTTCTCGTAAACGATGCCATCCGCTCCATGCTCCTTCATGAACAAGATGAACAGGTTGTCTGCCTCGTCGAGGCTCATTCCGCTGTTTATCCCTTCCCATAAGCGTCTCTCAAAGTCCCTAAGGATTCTTGGAGTTAGCCCACGGAAATATTTCTTGAGTTCATTCCTTCTAGATCTAGTCTCATCATAGTAGTCTGCAATGTATTCGAGTTCCTTTGTCGCGTTGTGGTCTACGGCGTCATACGTACGAATTGGATTCACCAGATCAAGCTCTACCTCATGCATGTATCCTTTGTCGCTGTGTCGCGAAGCCACGGCCATGGCTATCCACGGGTCTGCGGCGAAGTGTATTCCAAGCTCGCTTCGCCTGAATTTCTTCCTGACCGGCTGCCATCGATATGCATGTACCATGTGACACTTCTTTAGGATTGTTTCAGGCCCATGATAACACGGTCGCCTGCTATCTTCTCAAGAACAATAAATCCCTTCCTTTCCAGGATTCTCCTGGCGGTAGGATTAACGACGTCGAGGATGAGTTCGATCTCGGGCATATCGGATGCGAGATTGTTGTACTCTTGGATGCCGAGATCGACGAGATGTGACCCGATCCTTTTCCCTTGGTGCGCCCGGTCAACGACGGTGTCGAAGGTGAAGTCTTTTCCGATGAACGATATGAAGATAGCGCCGATAACTTTTCGTCCCGACATGGCCATCCAGGAAGGCTCCCTGTCGGACATGACGTGGATGCCGGATTTTTTTCCAAGGTCGTACGCCTGGTTAATGAGCCCAAGGTCGTATTCCCCATATTCATCGGTCGGGTAAACATATTTGATCTTCGCCATGTGACACTTCTTCGATACTGTCTTAGCTTACGTGCTTCCAGGTCTTCCTTGCTCGAATGTTATAGATGGTATGAATGCTGACATTGTTCCTGAGGGCTATCTCTCTTACGCTGTCACCAGAAGACAGATCTGCCCTAATTCTCTTGACGCCTTTTTCTGTCAAGATTGCCTTGGGATTGCTTTGCCCAGAGGAGTGGTGGCTCATATGGGCAGACCTCGTCATGACCTCTAGGTTGCCTGGGCTGTCGTCTTCTTTGTCTTCATTTATGTGATGTGCAAGCTCACTCTTTTCCAGGAGCCTGCCGATCTTCTCTTCAAGAGCAAGGTCTGCTTTCTTCGCGTAGCCGTGATTGTTGGCTCGATGATGCCCAGGAAGCCTGATGTAATTATATCCCTGGCTCTTCAGTTTCCCCCCGGTCCACGCAGGGTTTTTGGGGCCGGAGATATCTCTCTCTTTTCTTATCTTGGCAACAAGTCTGTTTCGGCATATAACCCCACATGTTGTTCTCTCTGGGGGATGTCGTAGTCTCTCCCTCTGGAAGGATTCGCCGCATTCTGCACAAACGCCGGTTTTCATTAGCGTCCCCTTCCAACCTTTCCACTCATGACGTCAGAGTAGAGGCCCTGGTTGTCCCGGTGATGCTTCAGGGCCCTGCTCTCTAGGGCTTTGACTTGAGCCGGAGTCGCGCTGCCCTTCTTGAGCTTGCTTCGGATCTCCTTCTTCACCTCGGCGTCGGACGTGCCGACGTGGATCCTGGCGACGATCATCTTCAGCATTGAGTCGTGCATAGAGGCGGTCCAGCGTTTCTTCTTGGACGTGCTCTTCTTTTTGGTCGCCTTCTTCCGCCCAGGGTTCGCCTTGTGGCCCAGAAGCTTTCCGATGGTCTGCGGCTTGAAGTACATGTCGCGTTCGACAGGGAGGCCCATCTTGCCACGGGCGTTCTCAAGCTCGTCCAGGCTAAAGTATCCGTACTCCTTTTCAAATCCGTCAACAAGGCCGAAGAATAACCTGTCCTTTACGGAATATTCGATAGCATACCAGGTCCAGCTCGAGTCAGGAGTGAAGAACTTTACCTGGACGACCTTGTCCTCCAGCGCGATCTCTTCCGTGCCGTACAGGGGCGGGAGCTTCTTCAGGATGGACTTAGTGAGGAGGAGATGCTTGCGAGTGCCGAGGCGAGGGTTCGACTTAGGCCTTTTCGGATGCTCTACAACGCCGACGGGACTGTAGCCAGAATCCGTGTACTTCCGAATCTCAATGGTTTCAAATCCACTGGCATTTCGGAGGCCGAGGAGAAGCGCTTTGGCACGCTTTCTGGCGTTTACAAGGCCGATGTATGGACCGCCATGTCCGCCATAGGAGTAAAATAGCTCGTAGCGGTAGAGTCCCTCATGCCCTTTTGTCGGCCCCGCAGCGGCGAGGCACTTCCTGCATGTAAAGTTGTAGGTACACTCACATCCTGCTACTCGTTTCTTTCCGAATCTCGCTTTCCCTCGTGTCGGGTTCGAGACAGTTCGACCAGATTGTCTCTTCTTTGCCTTCTGTAATTCAACCAATGATCTAGCCCCTATTTGCCTGAGGAAGCCCTCGTGATCAATTATTTGATACTCGTTGACAGGCCAGATGCTTGCCCCTTTTGGGACGCCCATACTCTTCATGACCGTTGATTTCGACATCGGCTTGTTGAGCCTGATAATCTCTTTCGCGTGGAATTTGCCTTCCCTCATCACAAGCCAGTTCTTTGCCTTCAGGCCAGCGGACTTCTTCCTGCTCGTCCCAGCGCCCGAGACAGTTCGCTTGGACTGTCTCTTCTTGGGATTGGTATGGGGATAGTAGGGATTGCTGACCATCTTGCAGGCCTTTTTGGGGTAGGACTTGATCGATCTCGCAGCCGCTTCGAGGTTTTCTTTCCACTTCTGCTCCAGGGCCTTCCCCTTGAGCTTGGGCCATCCCTTGGCGACACACTTCTTGGCGGCAATGGGGTTGTCGAGATAGAAGTGAGCCCAGTCGCAATCTTCCTCGTAGACGTAGATCGCGAATTCCGGGGGCTGGTCCGGCCAGGCCCAGTATTCCACGACCATGTCTTCTCGAATATTCAGCTTGCACTTCTTCCGGTCCCAGACGCCGACGAAGACGCCGCCGTGGCCGTGGCCATCGACGTGGGTCGCGACACATCCTCCGTCGGAATAGAACTGCTGAGAGGAGTTGGGGCCTCCGTACATCCGACCGGCTATGGTTCGGATCTTGGATCTCGCCTGGGCAGGTCCAGCCTTCGCAGTTTTCCAAATTATCGTTTTCGGGGTCATCGATCTCGGATTTGACTTCACGGCTCCTCCTGGATTTGATTGGAAAATCTTGTATCCGTACAGGGCCAGAAGGGCGAGGTCGGCTACGCCTGGATTTTTTTTGGACTTCTTCACAGATAGCAAGCTCCTTTACTTCTTTGTGAGCTTCATGGCGGCCCAGATTCCTCCGGCGACGACGATAAGACCAGCCACTCCGGCCCCGCCCATGATCGCCATTTTTTTTCTTCCAGCTGATTTCTTTGCGGCCTCTTCGTCTGCGGATTCCTTCATGATCTTGTCCGCTTCGTTGATGGTGATCGCCGAGATGTCCCCCCGGAAGACCTCGTCTGTGATGTCACCCTTCTCCAGCTTGGCCTTGACCCCGCCAATGTCTGTCTGTCGGCGCTGGACGATGGTGTTTGCCATGTCATCCACTTCGGTGTCGGTGGCATCCACGCCTTTCCTACCGAGGTAGCCCTTAAGGATGATCACTATCAATGGGACCAGAATCGCCAGGGCGGCTATGCCGATGGCCAGAGCAATCGCATTGTCTTTGCCGCCCACCATGTCCATGGCGACCTCTGCCACGTCTTTAGCGATCACTGAGACGTCTTTGCCGAGCTTTCTGATGCCCTTCTCGTTCTGGGCCAGGTTTTGAGCGTGAGAAACCTCTCGGTAGCCTTCCCTGGATGCTTGCTGTGCGTCTTCTGCGCTCTCTCCTTCCATGAGTGCGTCGGCCCTGGCTGTGTACCCTGCTGCGTGTTTTGCCGCGCTTCGATGCTCTCCGTCTTTGTTCCGCTTCCACCAGTTCTGCCATTCCGACTCGACCATCCAACCAGATCCGCCTCGGTCTACCATGCGGTAGACTTCCTGGTCCGCCGTCATCAAAATTTTAAACTTGTCCTTAGCGTCTCCACCGACAATCCCTTCGGACAGGACTCTGGGGTAAGTGATCTTTGCCGTTTCCTTGACCAGCTCGTCCTGGAGTCGTTTCTTCTCCTTGTCGTTTGCACGGCCAAGATCTTCCTTGACCTTGAGAAATTCATTTGGGAGGAGTTCGCCCGACGCCTCGTACTTCGGAAGGATCTTGTCGATTTCTTCGCCCTTGGTTTCGATGTACGCTTCTTTTGCCGCAATCTCATCCTTGATCCATTGGTCATTGAGCATGGTCTGCGCGGCGATTGCCTGGGTCATCAGTCCGTTTGCCTCTGTGTTATAAAGGATCTGGCGCTCCCTGGCTCTGCGGTGATGGCCCTTACGGTGAATGCTGTGCCAGTTCTCTCGCTGGTAATCGAGCATCCAACCTGAGGTGGGATCTAGAGTGCTGACGACTTTCCAAGAGCCAGACGGAATATCGAACGAGATGAACTGACCGTTCTGGTAGACCCCTTTCCCGGTGTAGACGCTTCTTCTGGCAGGCTTTCTGTATGGATGAGCCTTCGCCCATAGCTTCAGCTCGGCCTGAATCTTTGACATGAACGCCGCTCTCTTTTTGGTCAGGGCCGTCTGCTCTTCGATGTTCTCGCCCTCTTGTACCAGGGCTCCCTCGAACTCGGCTTTGATCTTCAGGAACTCAGTTTCTGAAAGTCCTTTCTGTTTGAGTTTTTCAAGCATACCCTCCATCTCAGCCTTTTTAGCGAGCTTCTGCTTGTCAATTCCGGCTTGAGCGGAGAGAGTTGATATTTTGTTTCCGATGGCCTGTCTCTCTTTGTCGGTCTTGAGCTGCGAGGCACGCATCACGGCTTTGGCTTCGGCTTCCTGCTTTTTAAGGTCGGCTTCTACGAATTGTCGTATTGCCTTTACCGCCTGCTTCAGAATTATTACGGCCTCAGCCTGTGCAGCGCGGGCACGAGGCCGAGCATCATGCTCGCCAACGTGTCGCTTGTGGGCGTACCAGGACCTCCACGCAGCTTCTTCCATCCACCCGGAGCCATCACGATTCAAAAGAGTAAGGGTACGACCGTCACGGAGTTTTATTATCCGCTGGTCCGGCGTGTCTAAGGTGAAGACGCTCGGACGATGCTTCGCAATGAAAAGTGGATCTTCCTTGAGCCGCCTCAGGGCCTCTATTTTCTTTTCGTATTTCTCTTTCGCTTTTCTCTCGATGGCCTCTGAGTCCTCCATCTTCTCGCGAAAAACCTTGATCTGGGCGTCGTATTCCGCCTGGGTGATCAGGTTCTCTTCGGGGGGAGTGTCAACGCGAGCATCAGAGAATTCATTTCCAGTGGTCGTTTTCTCTGATCCCATTCTAGGGTCTCTAAAATATCCAATATCACCCTGAAAAGCAGCGGCCTCTCCGATATTTTTTAACCTGGCAAGAATGTGTTGCTTTGCCCCTTCAATTGAAAATTTCTTGACCATGTCGGCCCATCGATTTGCCAGGTCGCCAATCGAATAAACTAAAAATGCTTTCTTGTTCGGCAGGTTTCGGAACGTAGTTCCAGCCAGTGGGGCGAGGCTTCCTGTGAAAGATTTCGCCGCATCGGACTGCTCTGACGTCTGCATGGCTTGAACCATATTCTTGGCCTTGCCAACCTCGACGGCGAACAGATGATCACTAGACTTTGTCGATCTGGGAGGTCCGTTCTGCTCCCCAGACGTTGTCGTCGTATTGGCCCTGCTCTCCTCAGAAGAGACACTGCTTGAGGTCACGTCATCGCCGATCCCACGAAGGCCACTGAGGCTCCTGGGGATGACGAGGTTTTCCTTACGGACCCTGTGTTTACCAAAGATTGATTTGTTACCGTAGTACGGCATGGATTATCCCCTGAAGAAGAGAGGCATTCTCTGTTGATCTCTGATGGCCCTGTCTATGAGCTTGACCCCACTCCCGGTCGCTGGGTTCGATTGGATGGGAGATAGGAATGGTTTGAAATACGGGTCTGTAAGGATTTGCTTTGGGAATTCACGGCCAAGAACGTCCTCGCGACGATGGCCCTTTTTTGAGACGTCTGGAGTCTGACACCATCTGCAAACTTGGCAGATAAAAAAACCACGAGACGCTGCCTCAGTCAAATAACCAGGAAGACGAGGTTTTGATGTCTTCCTCCCGGTGCGAAACCACTGCCCCATCTCAAGGCCATGGAGGGTTCTTGCGAGAGCTGCGCTTGTGGCCGGACACTCGTATGGATCACCCAGTTCCGTTGTGGTCGTCTTGCTGTGATACCCAAATACTGTTTTGACCTGAATCCCCTTGGCCCTAATTCGACCGATTGTATCTTTTCGTGAACCCTCCGTTGCGTAGCACATATTCCATCCTCTGGATTTTGCTATCTTCCAGAGCTTATTCATCGGGTATGCGCCTTTTTTTTGCCTTGTAAACGGAGTCGTATAGTCAAGGGATGGCTGGAACACTACATTTTCACGTTTATTTATTCTCTCAAGCATGTCAGGCCGACGAGTCATTCCCCAAAGAAGAAAGTCTGGGTGGCGACTGGCAAAGGTGTTGATCCATCGAACAAGGCCAGGAACAAGATCGCCGGAGCCAAGCAAGCGAAGATTTGGCCGAAAGGCAACAGCCATGCCCTTCCAATTGTTCATCATCACTTTGTATACAGTGTCTACGGAGGCATCGACATCGGCCTGTGGAGTTTTTTTTCTTCCAAGGTATGAAAAGTGGACAAGATTGGCTAATAGCTGTCTTTGGGACGCTGAGAGCACAATGTGGCCAGCCTTTGCATAGCACGAGGCCATGCACCAAGGAGTAGGCCTACAGGACGCGCCGATGGACGGAATTCTGGCCATGAGTTTTTTCACGGTCTGAGGACTGAATCTTTCTTTAAACGAATCAAAGAGTGGCCCCGTCCCGTTGATCCGAAGATTGAGAGAGGCAAAAGTCTTCATATTTGTAGAGATGAAAATACTCGACTGCATGGTGCTCAGTTTTGGGTAAAACTTCAAAGCCCCCTGCTCGTCAAGCAAGATAGACGGATCAACGAGAGGCTTTCCTGCCTTAGTCAACTCTGGGCGACCGGTTATGGGGGGATTTCTTTCAAATCCAGAGGAAAATATCCCGGTCAAGTTAGCAAGCTCGCTGTTTTGCGGTGGGACTGACTCGAACCACAGGTCATTTTCGTGATCCTCTACGATGTAGACCTTCGTCTTCTTGGCCATGACAGCCTCCTAAGCGCCGGTTTTTGCGAAGAGACCGGACAGCTTTACGCCGGTCTGAATGATGAGGTAGACGAAGTCGAGGGCGTCCCCGATCTCAACTCCCCAGCTATCCTTGATGACCTTCTCTACGGCCTTGCCCCGAAAGATGCTGGCGTCCGTATGCTTGTCGCCAGAGAGAAGGTGTTCGATGTTGTTTTCCTCGTCGCCCTTGAGGAGATGCTTGATCAGGTCGGTTCCAGCACCGATGATCTTCTTTGCGTCCTTGTCGCTGGATGCGAAGTCGGTCAGTTTCTTGAGAAGATCTTCCATCATTTTCTCCTGAGTTACATTCCCATCATCGTCTTGCTTATGCGGTTGCGCTCTCTCGCGCTGATTCTATGAAATGCGCTCCTGACGTCCTTGTCCGCCTTGGCGAGTGTCCTCTGATACTTGGAACGAAGGCTCTCCGTCATGGTACGCCAGATCTTGTCGGCGTCTCTGAGGGAGAACATGGCGATCAGGACTGATCCTGCGCCAAGCCCCTCGTAGATGTCCTCTATGTGATGATCCAAGAGGGCGACTGCGACGGCCTTGGTCATTTTCTTCTTTGGGCCTGGGTTCGGTCGATACGACGGATTGTAGAGAACGTCGAATTCTTCCCGCTTCAGTATCCCGGACAGCTCCTCGCGTCCGAATTCCTTGGTGAGCCTGGGTGGGCCTGGGTTCTTTTTCCACTTGTCTCTGTATCTCGGCATGGCTGTGCCTTAAAAAGTGCCAGGCAGGAGAGGTCTACGCCCTTTTATTGCTAATGTGGTGCGTATTGGATGGCGTCCCTCTCCTACCTGAAATCTTATATCATCCACTCCTAAAGGGCATGGCCGGGAGGAGCGAGGTAGAACTCCTCCCGGCCCATATGGCCCAAGGCGTGAAATGGTTGTTAGATTGCTTTCAGGTAACCCTCGACGTGTCCGTCAGCTACATCTCCAGCCGCTCCGGCTCCCGTTGTTACTGAAAACTGAACGACTGAGGCGGCGGCAACATTCTCAACAATAACGGTTTCGTTTGTACAGCCATCGGCTAACGCTGCTGCGCCAACACCTCCCACGATAGAACCTGCGCCAGATCCATCATATGCATAGACCAAAGCGGCCTGACTATCGACCCCACGATTTACAGTTCGGACAGCGTATGGCTGGAAGACATAGCCAGCCGGGACAGTAAACATGTCGGTGTCGGCAATCGTGTCTAAATCCACATTCAGAACCACGAGTTCCATTTTGTCTCCGCCCAGGAGGATTCGGTAGAGTTGGGCGGCGAGAAGCGCCGTGATCCGACCGATGTGCGCCTCTGCGCCGAGTTGAACGGTGCCGGTTCCGGCATTGCTGTTCATCTCAAGCTCTCCGGCCAGGATTGAGGAGCCGATATGGAGGCTTGCGCCCACGGCTGTTCCGAGGCCGTAATCGATGGTCTCGGCTGCGGCTGCGGCGGCCTGGAGGCAGTTGGCGATGATGAAGTCGCCTGCGGGTCCGCTGATGTCGATCCATGCGGTATTCCCGCCCTCGAAGAGGCAGTTGTTGAAGCGGACGAGATCCGTGGCCGCTTCGGTGATAGATGCGATTGCACCGATGACATGAGTGACGTTGTCGATGACGACCGTCGTAACGACCGTCTGCGCGGCGTTGTCTCCCGTGACTCGGATGGCCTGCCCTGCGGCCCCACCACTGAGGGTGTTTCCGGTGTAGGTGAGCGTTGCGAGGCCAACCCCGGCCACGACGTCGACGTGGATGCCGATGTCGGCTGCCGTAGCATTGCTCAGGTTGACGACCGAGCAGCTCACGTTCATGACGATGCCTGCTGCGGCGGGAGTGAGAGTGAGGACTGCGCCGCCGATGACCGTATCGGTGATCGACACGGTGCCCTTGATGATCTCCTCGATGTTGTTGCTCTGCACGATGGCCAGAGTCTCGGCGAAGACGCCAGGTCCGACGAGAACGCTGTCAGCAGCGGCTGACGCTGCGATTGCAGCACCGATGGTAAGGTAGGGACTCTGCACGGAGCCGTCTCCGGTGTCGTCGTTTCCGGCCTTGTCCACATACAGCGTGTTCGAGAACGTGTAGTTGGGCTCGGAGACTTGAATCCAGGTAGCCGTCGAGGCATCCCAGACCCAGGACGTGTTTTCGTGGACGGTCTGTTCGCCGATGACTCGGATGAGCTGGCCGTCGAGGGGATCGGTGATCTGCCACGCCGTGCCGTCGTATTCGGCGATGTCGTTCGGGCGACCGACGAAGCTTCCTGCCGATGCTGCGTCGGCGATGATGACCCTGGTTCCGTTGACGATGGAAGCGAGGGCAAGAACGAGGACGAAGCCTCCGAGGGTGTCGTTCCACTGGCAGATGTCGCCGTCAACGTATGCGGTGACGACGTCGCCGACGTAATTGCCTGCGGCCCAGTTGTTGACGATGTAGGTCTCGCCATTGATCGTCGTGACCGGAGTTGCAGCGGCCTGGTCTGCGTCGGTGAGCATGTCCAGGGTCTGGACGATTGTCGCAACAGAGGCCTTCATCTTGTTGATGGCCGCTGCCGTGTAGGTTACAAGTTGGTTTGGGGAACTCATGGGTTTTTTCTCCGATAAAAATGAGTTTTACAAACTCAAAAAAAGTGATTTTCATCCTCCTCCAATTTATTTGATGGAAGAGTGAATGTACTCGATCTCGCAAGAATACTTCGCCTGGTTTCCGGCGACAGCATTGTTGGTCAGGACAACCTGTACAACCCACTGCTCCGGGGTCGTTGCCTTGGTCTGCAAGGCGGTGACACTGGTGATTCCAATGTCCGGGGTGCCGACAAGGTCATCGACGTTTACTCGAACATCCGTGTCGAGGAGCTGTTGGGCGCGGACAGCGGCTTTTTCGCTCAGGGGGATTGCGGTCGTGATGGTGGCGGTAGCTCCACCGTCCATCCAAACGGCTTCCGTCCATGTCTCACGATATGAGCCATCGTATGATTTCGTAGCGGCCATGGGTCTTCTCCTATAGGGATTTGGTGAAAGAAATTATTTACTTCGCTCTTCCTTGAGAGCTTTATCGTAGCTGAACTCCTTGTCCTGCTTTGCGTATGCATCGAGGCTCCTAGCCTCGGCAATGAAGGCAGCCATGCGGCCTTTCCAAAGCTTCTTTTGAGCCTCATCCTTGATCGGATCGACGAGTTCTTTTTCGACCAGACGAAGGTTTCCAATGCTCCCGGTCGTGGACTTGACCACGTCGTCGGGAACGGAACAGAAAATGCACGGGGCCTGACAACCGATGAAGGCAAAAGCCACAGTCGGGACAAGCGCGAGTTTAAGGATTTTGTTCATTGTTATCTCCTCGGCCCTAGGGCCATGAGTATCTTGTGAGGAAGAGGGACAATCTCACCGAAGTGTCTCTGGATCTCCGGGTCGTACTCCTCTGTGGGCAGGTTGAGCTGCCAGCCGTCCCTCGTTTGCCTCGTAATTCCAGACCTGTCGCCCTCGTAGCTCAGGAAGAAAACAGCGCCATCTTTCTTGATGGCCCTGGCGGCGGCCCTGATGGCCTTGTTTCGCTCGCTTCTTTCCGGGATGACATTTAGGACGTTGGCCAGGGTGGCCGTGTCGCAGCCGCCCACAGAGCGCACGAATGCCATTGCTTCGCTATTCCACTCTGGGTCTCGGGCGTAGGGATCATAAATGACGTTCTGGACTCCTCTGGCGGCAAGCCACTCGGAGGCGTTCTCGAAGCGTCCGCCGCCCAGGTCGAAGTTGATCGTCCCAGGCCGGAGCACGTCCATCTCCACAAGTCTCTTGTGAAGTGCAGGGATCTGTGCTCTGGACGTCATCAACATCAATTGCCTCCGGCTGGATGTTCGTGGGCAAGGATTTCAGATCTGACCTCAAGCAGGCCGCAGTCAACTTCGGCGAATTTTTTTACGACCTTTCGCTCTAGGAGCTTGATCTCGCCGTTGTTTTCTTTGATATCGTCATGGTTGTCCTTTGCGTCTCTGCAGATGGTCACAACCTTCTTATCGACGGCCCAGAGGGTTTTCAGGCCAAAGGAGGTGGCCCCGATGATGGTGGCGAGAACGAGAAGTAATAGGCCGGTGTTGAGCAGGTCCATCACTTCACCTTCCCGTTCTTAAGGGTGACCGCACCCAGAACCGACTCGATGAGCGTGCTGACGACTTCTCGCTCGACTTTCAGACCGACTTTTTGTGCCAGCTTCATGGTCTCTGTGACCGCTTCCTGCTTCTTGTGCTCAGAGGTGAGGTCATGTTTTTTTGCTTTCTGCTCGACGACATGAACGGCGTGCTCGACGACGTTCCGGGTCCGGTCGTCTTTGATCTTCTTAGTGTACTGTAAGATCAAGGGAAAAACCAGCCCTGTTAAAAGTGTTAAAAGTACCGGGACGATCAAGTTTGTCCATTCCATTGGCTTTTCTCCTAATGCCTTATCTTGGGGTTCTTGAAGATGTGTCCTGGGCCTGGGTTCGAGAGCGTCCCATATCCCTTCATACCGGAAACTCGGGACCGGAACGCCCTGCGTGCAAACGTCTCTTGGGTCTTGTTCATCCCAGCGGCCTTAAGGAGTCTGTTCCAATTGGATTCCAGTTCCTGGTAGGAGCCGAGGAATTCGTTGTGGCCAACGTGGCCCTTGACCTCGCCCATGACGTGGCCGTCGGAGGTCACCACGATGTTGGAGAACTGAGGGTCGGTGAGGTGGCGAGCCGTGATGTAACCGACGATGGCGGCCATCTTGGGGCTTATGCTAGAGAAGCGGCCTGGGTGGAGCATCTGCTGCCAGGTGGGGCTCTTCTTCTTGCTTGGGTTCTTCTTGCGCTTCTTGGGCTTGAACTCGTCCAGGACGTTCGTCGGGAGCGTGCCTGAGGTGTAGAAGCCAGCGGGGTTGGCCCGAGGATTGTTCTTCATGTATGGATAGCGCGATGCTGGACTAATAGACCTCACAAAAACGGCATCTTCCCACAAGTCGTAGTGGATGATGTCCTCCATGTCCGCCTTGATAAATGCAACGTGAATCTTTGGGGTCTCGAAGAGGATCTCCGTCCCTGTCTGGATAAGAAACCACTTGCTGCCTTTGGCAAGTCCCTTGGGGTTTGATTTTCGTTTCCGCTTTGACATCGTTCTATTTCCTTGTTACATATTTCTCTAACTGTCTCATGATGAGATTAGGATTTCTCCTAATTGGTCACGGTCATCAGCGCTAATGCCATAATATAAGCCCGTAGGTGGCCCGTAGGTGGCCTCGTTCGTGGGTCCTCCGACCAATGCTTGGTCCATGTAGACTCTCCAGAACCGATTGGCCCCGGAGACTTCTCTCGTTACGACGATTTCATGCTCATCGGTGTCTGGCGCAAAAGCGATGTTGATTATATTTACAATTCCACCGCCACCATCTAGTCTTCTAAGGCGCATCCTACCCCCAGCGTCTGGGGGTGATATGTACAAGTGATAACCATTTATGCCAGCGACTGCCGGATTAAGTGTAGAGTCGTTTACGAACAACCAGAAATATATCGTATTGAGCGCGTCATGAAATCTGTAAAGAAATTTCCATTCGACGCTTATGCTCAGGTCTGCCGCATTTGGGAGCACATGACTAATCCTTTTTGTTGCCCCTGCGCTCGCAACATTATCCCCTCGAATCCAATTGATATATCGGCCACCGGCCCTGGCGGACAGAGCCCGGTAGATATGGAATCCTGGGGCCTGAGTCTGCCAGCATGTGCCAAGCTCGACGTTTCCGTTTCCAAATGCGTCGTACCATTGTGTCATGAGACTTATCTGTCCTATTGTCTTTTAGGTTCTAGCTACTTCTTGTGTTAAAAAATCAGGGTCAGGCACAAATCCTTCATTTATTTGTGGCCTCCACACGTATAACGAATCTTGGTTTAAGCCGTCAAATGTTGATGCATTATCTGCGGATGCTGTGTAATGTATGAAGTTGGGAAGAATGCCATTTATGTTTGATGTAATGACATACCACACTCTGTACCAACCGTTTCCGACCAGTCTTGTTTCTATGTAATCAAGGTTTTGCTGAAAACCAATTGCGCCAGTTGTAAAGTTGAAATTCGCGGTAAAAAAAGCTCCGTTAAGCCCTATTATTCTCATCCACTCTCGGTTTATTGGTTTTCCAAATAGTGAAAACGTGTATTGCTTTCCATAATCAAGTGAGACTGTTGCGTTGTCTAAAAAGTGGTTGCTT
>Ga0075116_10000435_pt1 | contig 19488 bp, 22 predicted proteins | sample AntAceMetag02UKC_FD_69786 | JGI IMG/M metagenome (GOLD analysis project Ga0075116, IMG submission 69786) | Saline lake microbial communities from Ace Lake, Antarctica- Antarctic Ace Lake Metagenome 02UKC | ecosystem: Environmental > Aquatic > Non-marine Saline and Alkaline > Saline | place...
TATGTAGATAATGGCAACAGGAAAAGTAAAATGGTTTAACGACCAAAAAGGTTATGGTTTTATAACTCCAGATGATGGCAGCAAAGATTGTTTTGTTCACCACAATGCAATTCAGGGTGACGGCTTCAAGAGTCTAGCTGAAGGCCAAGCAGTTGAGTTTGAAGTTGAAGATGGTCCTAAAGGTCCACAAGCAACAAAAGTGACAAAATTATAATCTAAAAAAACAAATAAGGCCTAGTGAATTATAGCTAGGCCTTATTTTTTTATTAATGATATGGAATGTTAAATGGGATATAGGGAAATTTTATTAGAGCTGCCCACTGATTATACAGAGGATCAGCTTAGAAGCAAAATTGAAAATGAGCTAAAGACAAAAGAGTTTTCATATCAGATTAAAAGAAAAAGCCTAGATGCCAGAAGGAAGACCAATATCCGCTGGCAAATTTCAATTTCAGCATCTTCAGAGCAGATTAAGGGAGATGCCCCCGCAGTAACCCCGACGTTAAATATACCTTATAAAAAAAGAACAAAGAAAGCTTTGGTTGTTGGAAGTGGGCCTGCTGGATTCTTTTCAGCATTCGTACTTCAAAAAGCAGGTTTCAATACAACGCTAATAGAAAGAGGTTCGGATGTTAAGCAAAGAGCTAGGGCAATAGGAGTCTTTGAGAATACAGGGGAATTTAATTCTGTTAATAATTATGCCTTTGGTGAGGGTGGAGCGGGCACATTCTCAGATGGGAAGCTTACTTCGAGGTCTAAGCATATATCGCAAGAAAGAGAATTTATTATATCAAGTTATATTGATGCTGGTGCACCAGAAGAGATTAGGTATATGGCGCACCCTCATTTAGGAAGTGATAATCTTAAAAAAATTGTTTCTACACTTAGAGAAAATTTTTTAAATATTGGTGGCAAAGTATTATTTGAAACATTACTAGAAGACTTAAAGATTAAAGATGGAACAGTTTCTGAAGCCATAACGACTTCAGGTACATTAGCAGCTGATGAGTTTATTATTGCTCCAGGACATTGCGCCTATGAAACATACCGGATGTTAATTGCAAAAGGAGTTGAATTTCGTATAAAGAATTTTTCTATAGGCTGTAGAATAGAACATCCTCAAGAAATTATTAATCAAGCTCAATGGGGACACAAAAGTTTGCCAGGAATTAAAGGGGCTGAATATCGCCTGACATCTACAAGAGAAGGCGGTTTGCCGGTGTATACATTTTGCATGTGTCCCGGTGGACGAATTATTCCGGCTACAGCTTATAAGAATACAAATATAGTAAACGGAATGAGTTTACATAGTAGGAGTGGTAAGTTTGCAAACGCAGCGTGTGTAGCTGGAATTAATTTAAGCAGGGTACATAATGTGACGACTCCTCTAAAAGCCCTTGAATGGCTGGGCAAGCTTGAGAAGCGTTTTTATAAATATTCAGATGGCTATAAAGCTCCGGCTTGTACTATCAAAAATTTTATTAGCAGAAAGGATGTTTCAACTATTACCGAAACGAGCTATCCTTTAGGATTAAAAAGGTCAGCGTTATGGGACTTGTTGCCGGTTGAGGTAAGTAGAGCGATTAGGCGAGGGCTCAAAGATTTTAGCAGAAAAGTAAAAGGATTTGACGCGGGTATTATTATGGGTCTTGAGAGTAAGAGTTCGTCTCCTATTCAGGTTTTAAGAGAAGAAAACATGCTCTCAACCGGTTTTAATAATCTTTATATAGCTGGAGAGGGTAGCGGGCTGGCTGGAGGCATAATATCAAGTGGCGCAGATGGCATAAAAGCAGCTATGGCTATTATCGGCAAAGATTAGAATTTTCATTTACCAGAGGTGTTCGATTTTAAAATATTATATATGATCCCCTTGCAATAATAAATTGCAAGGGATTTTTATTTAAGTGTATAATAGTAGCTATGAAAGATAGAAATATTGTAGTTATAGGTGGTGGCCCTTCGGGGATAATGGCGGCTATTCGGGCTTCAGAGCTTGGATGTAGGGTTATCTTAATAGAGAAGAATGCGGAATTAGGCAAAAAGCTTCTCTTAACAGGTAAAGGGCGTTGTAATTTAACTAATAACTCAGGATTAGAGAGTTTTATTGAGCGCTTCTCAGGTAATGGCCAGTTTTTAAGAGATGCCTTTAAGGTTTTTTCTAATGAGGATTTAATGGAGTTTTTTGAAAGTAGAGGTATAAAACTAAAGACAGAAAGACAGCAGCGTGTTTTTCCTGTAAGTGATAAGGCCATAAATATACTTGATGGTTTAAGAAGAGAGTTAACTAAGAATAGAGTTAAAATATATTATAACTCGGAAGTTACTGATATTATTAAGGACAATAAAGTTTATAGTATTAAAATTATAGGAAAAAAAGATATTTTATGTGAAGCGGTTATAATATGTACTGGTGGAGTTTCTTATGCGGCTACGGGTTCTTCAGGCAAAGGTCTAAAGATGGCTGAGGAATTAGGGCATAAGGTAGTTAGTTTGCGTCCTGGGCTAATCGGGTTGATGACTAAAGATAAGTATCCTAAGCTTTTACAGGGACTTCCTTTAAAAAATATAAGAATAACATTTTCTGATGGAAAAAAGAAAGTTATTTCTGAAATAGGAGAGTTGATGTTTACTGATTTTGGAATATCGGGTCCCTTAGTTTTAACTTTAAGTGGACAGGTAGTTGACTGGCTTAAAAAGGGTAAAAAGGTTATGGCTTTTATTGATTTAAAGCCAGCTTTATCCAATGCCCAGATAGATGCCAAATTTTTAAGAGAATTTAAGATAAGTCCTAAAAAAGGTATTAAGTATTTTTTAAGGAGCATGTTGCCTCAACGTCTCATAGATGTCTTTCTGGACTTATCTGGTATAGAACCTGATAAAACAGTTAGCCAGGTTACTCTGCAGGAAAGAAAGAAACTCTTAGTTTTATTTAAAACCTTACCTATTGAAATATCTAGACCCAGACCCATTAATATGGCTATGATTACTAAGGGAGGCATTTCATTAAAAGAGATAAATCCTAAGACGATGGAATCGCGTTTAGTCGAAGGACTGTACTTAGCGGGAGAGATTATAGATGTTGATGCGGATACTGGAGGATTTAATTTGCAGGCCGCTTTCTCAACCGGGTATTTAGCAGGGGAGAGTGCGGCTAAATAAATTTCTTCTACTGTTTTTAATAGTGTATAATGAACTGTAAATAAATTTGAATAATTAATGGAGGTTTTAGGTAACATGAGCACTGTTTATCTTACAAGAGTTGGTTCTGAGAAATTAATAAAAGAGCTGCAATATCTACAAACCGTAAAGCGCCGGGAGTTGTCTGTAGCTATAGGAAAAGCCCGAGATCACGGAGATATAAGCGAAAACGCTGAATATGATGCTGCCAAAGAAGAACAAGGTCTTAACGAGCTTAGGATTTCAAAATTAGAACAAAATTTAAATCATGTGCGTATAATCGAAGATGAAAACCTCACTACAGATGAAATTCTAATAGGAGCAACGGTTAAATTGAAAAATATGGATTCTGGTGATGAGTTGGAATACACTTTAGTCTCTGAGATAGAGGCTGACTATGATCAGGGTAAAATATCTATAACTTCTCCTGTAGGTAAAGGCCTTATAGGGCATAAAGAGAATGAAGTAGTTGAAATTGAAGTACCTGTAGGTATATTAAAATATAAAGTCTTAAAAATATCTAGATAGCTAGTATCTAAAAAGCCTTTTCGTTTTTTTACTTACCTGTTATAATAAACTAAATTATTTTTTTAAATTTATTAACTTTTATGGAGAATAGGATGAACAATAAAACAGATGTTTTAGTTATCGGAGGCGGGCCCGCTGGTATAGTTTGTGCAATTACAGCCAAAAAGAACTACCCTTCAAAAAATGTTCTAGTTATGAGAGATATAGAAAAGGGTGTAATTCCTTGTGGTATTCCATATATGTTTGAAAGCCTAAAGAACCCAGAAGAAAACAAGTTGGGCATGGCTTCTCTTGAGAAAAATAAAATTGATACAGTTGTTGATAAGGCAATAAGTATTAACAAAGAGGAGAAAATAGTAGAAACAGCTAGTGGAAATAATTATTCTTATGAGAAATTAGTTCTGGCAGTTGGTTCAATTCCTATTAATCTTCCTATTAAGGGAATTGATAAGGAGAACGTTTTTCCTATACACAAAGATTTAGATTATTTATTAGATACAGTTAAAAAGGTTAAAAAATGTAAGAATGTTTTAGTTATTGGTGGAGGTTTTATTGGAGTTGAGTTTGCTGATGAATTATCAAAAATAAAAGGCATTAAAGTAACTTTAGTCGAAACACTGCCTCATTTATTGGCGAATTCTTTTGATGTAGATTTTTCTATTATGGTCGAAGAGCGCCTCAAAGAAAAAGGTGTTAATGTTCTAACCAACACCTTAGTTGAAGAAATAATAGGGGATGGTAAGGTTGAAAAAGTGGGCTTTAAGGGTGGTAAAGAGATTTCTATAGATGCAGTTATTTTAGGTGTAGGAGCTAAGCCCAATGTCAGTCTGGCTGTGGATGCAGGCTTTGATATAGGTAATTGTAAGGGCATCTTAGTTGATGAATACGGGCGGGTTGCATCGGATAATGATATATTTGCAATTGGTGATTGTTCTTGCAAGCGCGATTTTTACACTAGAAAAGCTATTCCAGTAATGCTGGCTTCTACGGCTACAGCTGAGGCGAGAATTGCTGGAGCAAACCTTTATCAAATAAAAGTTGTTAGGGAAAATAAGGGCACAATTGCTATTTATTCTACATATATAAACGGTTTGGTTTTGGGTTCTGCCGGTTTAACAGAAAATACAGCCCGCAAAGAGAATTTTGAAGTAGTTATTGGTAGCGCTGAGGGTATTGATAAACATCCTGGGACATTACCCGGTGCCTGTAAGGGTAAGGTTAAACTTATTTTTTCTAAGAAGTCAGGAATTATCTTGGGTGGTCAAATAAGCTGTGGTATGTCTTGTGCTCAAGCAATTAATATAATAGGTATAGCTATTCAAAAAAGAATGTCAGCTACTGAATTGGAAACGCTTCAAATTGCAACTCATCCTTATTTGACAAGTGCACCAACTATGTATCCTATAATCCTTGCCGCTCAGGATGCCTGCAGTAAGATGTAAATAAACCATGAGACTGATTGAAGATTTCAAAAAACCTGCCTAAAATTTGCTTTTACGCTATGCAATTTTGTTTTTTATATTCTATATGCTACAATACAGGTAATAAAAAGCTTTAATAATGGAAAAAAAGAATTTTATCCCTCATTATAGCGACTTACCCTTTACAATTAACCTAATCTATTATTTTGTATCTTTTAACCAAGGAGTGTGTCTATGAAGCGTTCAGAAGAAAAAAAGTATGAAAGTTTAAGTCCTTTTGAGCTAAAGAATAAGTTAATTGAAATGGCTGAGACCCGCCATGAGAAAATGCTGCTTAATGCTGGCCGTGGAAATCCTAACTGGCTGGCAGTAGAAGCAAGAGAAGCTTTTTTTAGGTTTGGGTTGTTTGCGTTAACGGAATCAGAAAAAAATATGATTAAAACTGGTTTTGGGGGCATGGCTACAAAAAAAGGTATTTCCAAGAGATTTGAAAAATATACATCAGCGCATAAAAAAGAAAGAGGCATGGCTTTTTTAAAGAAGGCTTATCTCTATGTTAAAAAAGAACTTAAAATTAGTGGTGATGATTTTATTTTTGAATTAGTTGACGGTATCTTGGGTGATCATTATCCTACTCCTGACAGAATGCTCTCTGTTTGCGAGAAAATAGTTCATAGATATTTAGAGCAGGAGATGTGGAGGAATAATAAAAAGATAGGTAAATTCCATTTATTTGCCACAGAGGGTGGAACTGCTGCTATGGATTATATTTTTACTTCACTTATGGAAAATAAACTCTTGCATAAACATGACAAAATAGCTTTGGGTTCTCCTATCTTTACCCCTTATTTAGAAATTCCCAAATTAAACGATTATGAATTTATAGAACTTGAAGTTAAGCAGGATGAGAATAAACTTTGGCAGTATTCGGACAAAGAAATTGATAAGCTTAAAGACCCTAAGGTGAAGGCTTTCTTTTTGGTTCACCCTTCAAATCCCACCTCTGTAGCCATGCATCCGGCAACTTTAAAGAAAATAGCTAATTTAGTAAATACAAAAAGGAAAGATTTAATTCTTTTAACGGATGACGTCTACGGCACCTTTGTAAATGATTTTCAATCCTTAGCGGCGATTGCGCCAAAAAATACTATTTTAGTTTATTCATTTTCTAAATATTTTGGAGCTACAGGCTGGAGACTAGGCGTTATTGGTTTGCATGAGGATAATGTTTTTGATAAAAAGATTAAAAATTTACCTCCAGCGCAAAGAAAAAAATTGTATAAAAGATACGAGTCTGTAACTCTTGATCCAAATAAAATGAAGCTCATTGATAGAATGGTAGCTGATAGCCGTTCAGTAGCCCTTAATCACACAGCAGGTCTTTCTACTCCCCAACAAGTCCTAATGACTATGTTTTCTCTATTTTGCCTAGTGGATAAAAAGAACGTTTATAAAAAGAGAGCCCAGAGCATTGTAAAAGAAAGAGTCAAGGATTTATATAAAGGTGTAGGTATCCCGCATCCAGATAATAAATATGACACCCACTATTATGCCACGATTGATATACCTTTGTTGGCTGAAAAAAAATACTCAAAAGAGTTTAGCAAGTATTTAATTAAGAATTTTGAACCCATAGATTTTGTCATGAGATTAGCTGAGGAGAAAGCAGTTGTTTTATTAGATGGTGGTGGTTTTGATGCGCCTAATATGTCAGTTAGAGCATCTTTGGCTAACTTGCCTGATAAAAATTATCTCGTAATAGGAAAAGCTATAAAGCAGCTTTTGGCCGAATACTATAAAGAGTGGTGTAAAAACAAAAAATAAAAGGAGCAATTTATGTGGCAGGATATAGTTAAAATATGTCAGGCTAATCCGCAAATAGTTATCTTTTTGTCTGTAGCTATTGGCTATGCTATTGGAAAAGTGAAGATTAAGGGTATTAGTCTTGGTTCTACTACGGGCGTACTTATAACTGCCTTGGTTCTAGGGCAAATCACTATAGAGGTTCCTGCGATATTTCAAGCTGTCTTTTTTGCCCTTTTTATGTTTAGCATTGGTTATAGAGTAGGCCCTCAATTCTTCGGGGGCCTCAAAAAAGAAGGCCTGCATTATTTAGTCATCTCGGTAATTGTAGCTGTCTCGGGCTTGGTGATGGCTATTGTTTTAGGTAAAGCCTTTGGATTTGATAAAGGTACAACTGCCGGGCTTTTGGGTGGAGCTATGACTCAATCAGCAGTTATAGGCACAGCCCAAGGAGCTATTAATCAATTAGCTGGAATAACAGCAGCTCAAAAAACAGTTTTAAACAGTAATATAGCTGTAGCTTATGCTATAACCTATATTTTCGGTACAGCTGGTCTCGTTGTTCTTTTTAGAATTTTACCTAAAATATTAAGAATTGATTTAAAGGCTGAAGCCAAGTTAGTTGAAAAAGAGCTTACCGGTGGAGATGAAGATGGTGAAGAAACAGAGTTTTTCTCTTGGCATAAAAGCCTTGATATGCGAGCTTATAAAGTTGCAAACAAAACAGCTATAGGTAAAAAGGTCTCAGAAATAGAGGAAATATTAGAGTATCAATTAGCCATTGACCGTATCAAGAGAGATGGAAAAATAGTTGATTCTAAGCCGGAAATGATTATAGAAAAAGATGATATCCTGGTTCTAGTGGGTCGTCGGCCGGAATTTCCAGTAGCAACTAATATGATTGGACCGGAGGTAGATGATAAAAAAGCAGAAGACCTTACAGGAGAAATTCTTAGCGTCTGTGTGACTAAGAAAGAAATTATCGGGCAAAAATTAGGAAGTTTTGATAGAAAAATAACCCACGGGGTTTTCTTAAGAAAAATTACCCGTCAGGGGCATGAAATACCTATTGCGAAAAATACGATTATAGATAAATGTGATGTTTTGGAAATTGCCGGTTCAAAAGAAGATGTTGAGCGTTTAGTTGATCTCATTGGTTATCCAGAAAGACCTACTATAATAACTGATCTAATTACTGTAGCTGCTGGATGTTTTATAGGAACCCTTATAGGTTTACTAGCTTTTAAGGTTGGGGGGATTCCTATCACCTTAGGAGTTGGTGGCGGTGTATTGGTTTCTGGTTTAGTTTTTGGGTGGCTAAGGTCAATTCATCCAACTTTTGGGCAGATACCTGGTGGAGCTCAATGGATATTCTCCGATTTAGGTCTTAATTTATTTATAGCTGGTGTAGGTTTAAGTGCCGGTCCGCAGGCTTTATCAGCTCTTAAGACAACCGGTGGTTCAATTTTTATAGCTGGTGTTATTTTAACAATTTTTCCTATTATGATGGGGCTTATTTATGGTAAGGTTTTTCTTAAAATGAATCCAGCTCTTTTATTTGGAGCTCTTTGCGGAGCAGAGACAGTTACGGCTGCCTTAAACTCAGTTAGAGAGGTGGCTGATAGCAATGTACCTACAATTGGATATACTGTTTGTTATGCTTTTGGTAATGTTATTTTAACTATATGGGGCAGTGTCCTTATTAATATAATGTAAAATGAATTGTATTATTTTAAGAGATTAGCTTATGATATGGTACGTTTATCTTTTAGTTTGTAGTGATAAGACAATTTATACAGGCATTACCCCTGACTTAAAACGACGCTTGAAACAACATAATGCTGGCTGTGCAAGCAAATATACGAGAAGTCGCCTGCCTGTAAAAATGGTGTATTTTGAGGAGCATGCCTCTAGAGGGGATGCTTTAAAAAAGGAAGCACAAGTAAAAAAATGGAGCCGCAAAAGAAAGATAACTCTTTATTCTTCTTAATGGATAATAAAATACATAAAATAAAAGGGAATAAATAGAGTAGTTTATAAGTCTAAATATTGAGATGTCAAAAAATATAACTATATTTTTATTTTTAATTATTGCGTATTTAGCAGGTCCTGCTTGTTGTTCTGCTCAGGAAGTCTTAGCCTGGCAGGACTGCTTAAAAGAAGCAAAAACAAATAATCCAGAATATTTAGCTGCCTTAGAAAATATTGAACAAGCTAAAGCAGAGAAGAAACTTGTTATTAGTAATTTATTACCACAGATAACTGCTGAGGTAACAGCAAAAACATCTAAGTCCGGCTCTAGTGATGCTTCTGATGCTTATTCATATGGCCTTTCGGGAAGACAGCTTATTTTTGATTCTTTTAAGACCTCAAGTGACATAAAAGCATCTAGTTACAACTTAACTGCTGAAGAATATAATTATGCAGTTATTTCTTCAAATGTTAGATTAAATTTAAAGATAGCCTTTTCTTCATTATTGAGAGCCCAAGAATTAGTTTCACTCACAGAGGATATCGCCTTGCGCAGAAGGCAGAATTTAGAAATGATTCAATTGCGTTATGAAGCTGGTCGGGAACATAAGGGAGCTCTTTTAACGGCGCAGGCAGATTTAGCTGAAGCTGATTTTGAAGTTGCTCAAGCCAAAAGAAACTTAGCGTTAACTCAAAGAGAACTTCTTTTTGAAATGGGCCGTGAGGATATAGACCTTATCAAGGTAACTGGTAAGTTTTCCATTAAAGAAATTGACAGGATAAAACCCAATTTCTATTATTTGGCTCAAATTACACCTTTATTAAATGAATTAATAGCAAAAAAAGAAGCTATTCGTTATAATGTGGCTTCATCTAAATCAGAATTATTTCCCGATGTATATCTAAGCGGTTCTCTGGGTCAAAGTGATAGTTCTTGGCCTCCCAAGGAAGATAATTGGGCCGCTGGGGTAACAGTTTCTTTTCCTATTTTTGAAGGGGGTAGTAATTATACCCAGATTGCTAAAAATGAATCTAGATTAAGGCAGGCCGAATTTGATGAGAGAAGTGGTCGTGATAATGTGATTCTTACTCTGGGAGAAACTTGGAAAAATTTGCAAGACGCTATAGATAATGTCTCTGTTGAGAAAATGTTTTTAGAGGCAGCTCAGGAAAGAGCTAAAATAGCCCAGGCACAATATTCTAACGGAATAATAAATTTTGATGATTGGATTATTATCGAAGATAATTTAGTATCTGCTAAAAAAGCTTATTTAAATGTTCAGGCAAATCTATTAATTACTGAGGCCAACTGGGTTCAGGCTAAGGGAGGAACCTTAAGCTATGATTAAACCAAAAAATATTATTATGCTAATTCTTATTTTGCTTATTAGTGGTTTTGTTTTTATGAAAGTAAACAATAAAAATAATAACGAAAATGAATCAGAGATTGAGTATATAAATCCTGAACTTGGGACTATATATAGTTCGGTAAACACTACAGGTGTCGTGGAGCCTCAGAATCGCCTGGAAGTCAAGCCTTCAATTAGCGGGCGTATCGAAGAAATCTTAGTTTACGAAGGTAATCGAGTTAATAAAGGGGATGTTTTAGCCCTCATGAGTTCTACTGAGAGAGCTGCTTTAATTGATGCCGCTCAGTCACGGGACGAAGAGACTCTTAAATATTGGCAGGAGGTTTATAAACAAACCCCCATTCTTTCACCTATTGCTGGAGAAGTTATTGTGCGCTCGGTTGAGCCAGGTCAAACGGTAACTACATCTGATTCGGTTTTAGTTTTATCAGATCGCCTGATTATTAGTGCTCAGTTTGATGAAACAGATGTAGGAAAAGTGCGTGTTAATCAGAAAGCTATAATAACTCTTGATGCATATCCCGAAGTGACTATAAGGGGAGTTGTTAATCATATTGCTTATGAGTCAGAGTTAGTAAACAACGTAACTATCTATGATGTAGATATACTACCGGAGGAAATTCCTGATTTTTTGCGATCCGGTATGAGTGCTAATGTTGAAGTAATTGAAAATGAGAAAAACAATATTTTAATAATTCCACAGATGGCTCTTGTCCAACAAGGGAATACCTTCTGCGTAAACATTAAAGATAAAAAAAATGATAAAGTTATAAAAAGAGAAGTAACAACTGGTATAAATGATGGAACTAATATAGAAATTACCTCAGGACTTACTAGGGACGATCTTATTGCTTTAAAACAAACAGACTTTTTAAAAAAGAAAAATTCTGGTTCCAATCCTTTTATGCCATCCCGCAAAAAATAATGATAGAACTTAAAAATATATCCAAAACATATTTTAACGGTAAAGTTTCAGTAGAAGCTCTCAAAGATATTTCTCTTAATATTCAAACAGGAGAGTTTGTGGCCATAATGGGTCCTTCTGGTTCGGGTAAGTCTACATTGCTGCATTTATTAGGGTTTCTAGATAGGCCTGATAAAGGGACATACGAGATACTGGACAATGAAATAAGTAAATTATCAGATGATGAATTAGCTATTTTGAGAAATAATCTTTGTGGATTTATTTTCCAGCAGTTTCATCTTTTAAGAAGAGTTGATGCTCTTGAAAATATAGAACTTCCATTGATATATGCTGGAAAGAAACAAATAAAAGATAAAGCTTTTAAGAAGCTTGAAGCAGTAGGTTTGGCTTCTAGGCAAAAGCATAATCCTAATGAATTATCTGGAGGAGAACAGCAAAGAGTAGCTATAGCTAGGGCTTTAGTTAATGAGCCGCTGATTATTTTTGCTGATGAACCAACTGGTAATCTGGATACAAAAAGCGAAGAAGAAATAATAAAGATACTTAAAGAATTAAATGATCAAGGTAAGACTATTATTATGGTTACTCATGAAAATGAGATAGCTCAACATGCCAAAAGAATTATTCGTATGCGCGATGGTGAAATTGAGTCTGATGAAACAAAAAACAATAATCTTAAACAGCAAAAAGACAACATAAAGAATGCTAGTATTTCTATTAATAGGTTGCTTTCAAGTAGTCATTCGGTGATAGCTAAAGTAGAATTTATTGAACACGTAAAGCAGTCATTTAGAGCTATCTTTGCAAATAAAGTCAGATCCTTTTTGTCAGTTTTAGGTATTCTATTTGGAGTTGGGGCAGTAATTGCTATGCTAGCCCTAGGTCAGGGTGCTCAAGAGTCACTGGAAGCAAATATGAAGTCTCTTGGTTCAAACTTGCTTTATTTAAGGGGAGGTTCTGCTAAAATCAGAGGAGCCGCGCAAGGTACCGGTTCGGTAACACGTTTTACCATGAGTGACGTAGAGGCAATACGAAAATTAAGTCCAATAGTAAATAAATCCTGCGGTTATGTAAGCGGTGGCGGGCAAGTTATCTATGGTAACGAAAACTGGGGCACAAGAATAGAGGGAGTCGGTTATGATTACGGAGAGATGCGGGATAGTATTCCTGAAGTGGGCAGATGGTTTGAGAAGAGCGAATATGCCAAGAGGGATAAAGTAGCAATTATCGGATTTACCGTAGTTGAGAAATTATTTAATAATAAAAACCCCATTGGCCAAACTATTAAAATAAACAGGATTAATTTTAGAGTAATAGGAGTTATTCCAGAGAAAGGTGCCAGAGGTTTCCATGATCAAGACGATGTAGTTTGTATTCCAGTAACAACTGCCATGTATAGAGTGTTGGGTAAAGATTATCTAGATGCTATTTATATTGAGGTAAATGACGTGAAATATACAGAAGAAGCCAAAAAAGACATAACTGTTCTTATAAAAAATCGCCATAAACTGTATAGTCAAAATGATGATTCTTTTCATATAAGAGATATGAGTGAAATTCAAGATATGTTAAGTGCTACAACTAAGACGATGAGTATGTTATTGGGTTCGATTGCGGCTATATCACTTTTAGTCGGTGGTATTGGAATTATGAACATAATGTTAGTTTCAGTAACCGAGAGAACCCGTGAGATAGGTCTGCGTAAAGCCGTTGGAGCCCGCAGCGTTGATATCATGACTCAGTTTTTAATTGAAGCGGTCGCTATGACTGTAAGCGGCGGCCTAATGGGCATTGCCTTGGGTGCAGGTGTGGCTTTTGCACTTTCAGTTTTTGCAGGTTGGAGCACAAAGGTATCTCTTTTTAGTGTTATTCTAGCAACTACTTTTTCTATTGCAGTTGGTATTGGTTTTGGAATCTGGCCAGCCAGAAAAGCCGCCCGACTTAATCCCATCGAAGCCCTTAGATACGAATAACGATCTCCTCGAATTATATATAAGTAATAAAAGAACCACCTGAAGTGCTATCTTGGTTTATAAGTAATAAAAACATCATAAAATTTAGTTGACAAATTTTAAATAATAAGCTACAATTTATACTACAGGTAAACAAAGAGCACGTGGTAATAATCGCAAGGCAGAAAGTTCACCTTGTGATTTTTTTATTGTGTTGAGGTTTACTAAGTTTCAGGGAAAGAGAGGTAACAATTAACAATGGAAAACGGAACAGTAAAATGGTTTAATAACCAAAAAGGTTATGGCTTTATTAGTCTCGAATCAGGCAAGGAAGTATTTGTACATCATAGCGCTATTTCAGGTGACGGCTTCAAGTCTTTAGAAGAAGGTCAGAAAGTAGAATGCGAAGTACAGGATGGTCCTAAGGGCGAACAGGCTGTAAATGTGGTTAAATTATAACCTAAAAAATAATATAAGGCTCGCAGCAATGCGGGCCTTATTTTTTGTTTATAATAGAAATCCTTATCATAAATAATGATAGGGGTTTTTTCTGTGATGTTCCTTTCTGTGTTTTATATGTTCAACTACGGAAATAATCATTACGGCTGCTATAATTGGTGAATAAATATAATTAATAACTTTACGTTTAAGGCCATCTTTGGTAAAATATATTGAAGAGGGTTTTGTTATTATTGTCAATGATATATTCATGTGACAGTAGTTGAAATTTTTTTAAGGCTGATTTTGGAGGTAAATCATGAAAAAAGTTTTATTGGTAATGCTTTGTTTGTGTTGTATAAGCGGTTTTGCACAAGCTTCTTCAATGAGAGATGAAGGAGTGCGTAAGGCTCCCAATATACATTGTGTAATAGATAGTATGGACGAATTACTGGAAAAACGTCTGGAATTAGAAAATAAAGTAATAAAGGTAAAAATTGTGTGTTATAGGTATCTTGCTCAATTATCCGAAGATTCATATGAAGCCTATGTTTACACTAAAGATAGAGATAAACGCGTTATGGCTATTTTTAGTTTTCGTGGTAAGGAGCGCATAAAAGACTTAGATGAGTACTATGGTGACGAAGGAAGGCTTAATTCACAGACTGTTTATGCAATAGTTAGTTATGATGATGGGGATCCGAAGCTTGATATATTAGGAAATAAATGCCTTAAAGATTTTAGAGATGACTCGAATTATAGCTGGAAATAAATGGAGATATCTTCTGGCGAATTACAAATTACCAAAAGACAGAAGACACTAATTTGTTTGGGGGCGGGTTGATTCACAGCTATTATTTAGAATAGGAAGGATTTTTTTTGCGTGGAGCGCTAAAACCATCAATATAGACAAGAAGGTTAATTTCTTACTGTTAGAACTAATATATAACTAAATTACCTGGAGAATGCTACAATGTGTTTTAAAAAAAATAAAGAGCGGGAGAATTGCAATGTCACCTAAAGCAGTTAATGAAGGTATAGCAAGTTTGCGCAAAAAAGGAAGTAAAATCTATTCTGAGGGACCGCAGATGCTTCCCAATGTCTCCCTCATGCTCGCCGAAGGAGTAATTAAAAAAGTCAAAGACTGCAAAAAACCTTTTATAACTATAATTAATTCATATACGACTCAAATACCCGGACATGCTCATCTTGATAAAATTGGAGCCATTGTGAAAAGTGAACTCGAAAAACAAGGAGTTAATGTCTGGTATGCCAATATAGGTGGGGCTATCTGTGATGGTATAGCTATGGGGCATTTCGGCATGAAATATTCCTTGGCTTCTCGAGAGCTTATTGCTGATCAGATAGAGACTATTATAGCCGCCCATCCATGTGATGCTTGGATTGGTATTGGTAATTGCGATAAAATTGTCCCTGGTATGTATAATGCCATGGTTAGATTAAATATACCAGCTATCTACTTAAGTGGTGGTCCTATGTTGGCTGGTTGTGGCAATACTGATTTAATATCCGTTTTTGAAGGGGTTGGGGCTAATTCAGCTCATAAAATGTCAAAGAATAAATTAGAGCATCTAGCTGAAGTTGCCTGCCCTGGTTACGGGAGTTGTTCTGGTATGTTTACAGCTAATTCCATGAACTGTTTAGGTGAAGTTTTAGGCTTTGCACTTCCAGGTAATGGCACGATAACAGCCACAAAAAGACAAAAAGGCAAGATAAGACAATTTGAACTTAATCCCAAGAGAATAAAATTAGCCAAAGATGCTGTTCACACTCTTTTAAAATTGTTAAAGAAAAAAATTAGACCTCTTGATATTCTAAAGAAGGAAAACATTGATAATGCTTTTATTCTCGATATGGCTATGGGGGGTTCAACTAATACAGTTTTGCACATTTTAGCTCTAGCGCATGAAGCTGGTATCAAGTATGATTTAAAGCGTCTTAATATTCTCTCAGAGAAAACTCCTAATGTTATTAAGATAGCTCCCTCAAGACCTGAAGTTCATATGGAGCATGTAGACAGGATAGGGGGTATGGGAGCTATTCTAAAAGAAGTTTATAAAAATTCTAAAACCCCAATAAAAATAAATGCCAAAACAGTTTACGGAAAATTGGGAGATTATGTTTTAAAATCACCTAAACCAGATGGCAAAATACTAAAATCAGTTAAAAATGCTTTTTCAAAACAAGGTGGATTGACCCTTTTGTTTGGGAATATTTGTCGAAAAGGCGCTGTTTTAAAGACCAGTGGTGTTGATAAAGATATGTTTAAATTTAAAGGTAAAGCCAAAATATTTAACTCCCAGGAAGAAGCTCTCTTTGGTATATTGAAAAGCAAAATTAAAGACGGTGATGTGGTTATTATTAGGTATGAAGGGCCTAAGGGAGGCCCTGGTATGCAAGAAATGCTTTCACCGACTGCAGCTATAAGAGGGGCTGGCATAAAAGCCGCTCTCATTACTGATGGTAGGTTTTCGGGTGGTACTAGAGGTCTTTGCATAGGTCATGTTTCTCCTGAAGCAGCAGCTGGCGGAGAAATAGGCCTACTTAAAGATGGTGATTTGATAGAAATAGATGTTTTAAAAAGAAAAATGAATGCTCTTATTTCAAAAGATGAATTTGCGAAAAGAAGAAAAAAACAGAAACCGTTTAAATCTAAAGTTTCAGGCGGTTGGTTAGCCAGATATTCTCACTTTGTAACCAGTGCAGATACTGGTGCTGTTCTAAGTAATCCCGCAAAGTAATTATAATTAGAAAAGGAGAGTGCATATGGATAAAAGAAGAGCGGTAAATAAATTATTGCTTTGCGCCTTCGTTGTAATATCAATATGCATTTTTTTTATAATATCAGTAGGTGATTCTGGTGTTTTTTTGAGTAATCGCATACCTCAGCCTAAGATTTTCTATCCTAGAAGTGAAAACGTTGACATAGCCCAAAAAGATAGTCTGGAATTTAAGTGGAGTTCTTTAGTTGGTAGTAGCACGGATAGACGCTATTATGACTTTAGGCTATATAAGGGATATGATATCACTACTGATAACTTAATTTACAAAAAAGAAGTATCCCCGTTTAAAAGTAAGTGGAATGTTGAGGCGAATCTTTTCCAAAATGGTCAGGTTTATACCTGGACTTTAAGACAGGTGTATATATCTGGTAAAAGTGACAGAAGTATTAATTCATTTAAAATTCACAAATAGAGTTGTTTAATGTAGAAAAGGGCCAATTAAATGGTGAAGATTATTAGTCTTGTTGTGGGGGGTGCTTTGGGTACGACTTTAAGGTATTTTTTTAGTGGTGCAATTTATAAAATAACAGGACCTGATTTTCCGTATGGAACCCTAGCAGTTAATATAGCTGGGTGTTTTATAATTGGTTTTTTAGTTTCGATTACTGAGACAAAATTTATATTAGGACCTAATAGCAAAGTGCTTTTAATGGTTGGTTTTTGCGGAGCTTTTACGACTTTTTCAACTTTTATTTTGGAAACAGCAAATTTAATGAAAGATGGGCAGATATCTAGGGCTTTTCTGAATTTATTTATCAGCCTTGTTTTGGGGTTTGTTTTTTTGAGAGCAGGTATGATTATGGGAGAGGTGTTGTAAAGTTATGAAAATTCCAAATGAAGGTGTACTTTTAAGGATATTTATTGCAGAGGCAGATAAGTGGTCAGGAAAACCACTCTATGAACAGATAATATTATTAGCTAGGAAGATGAATTTGGCTGGAGCTACTGCCATAAAGGGTTTTATGGGTTTTGGTTGTAAAAGCCATATGCATACAACTAAACTATTAAGGCTCTGCGAAGATCTGCCAGTTATAGTGGAGATAGTTGATAGTAAGGATAAAATTGATAATTTCTTACCTCATTTAGATGAAATGGTTGCGGGGGGATTAGTTACTCTGCAAAAAGCTAACGTAATCATGTATAAAGCTGTCGAATGATAAATTTGAAAGCTTTTCATTGATTAGTGAGGACAGTAAAGGAAATCAAAAAGGAGATCGGCTATGCAATATGAAGTAAAAGAGACCCTGGATGAATTTTCAAGATTAATGAGTGATATTAATAAATCTATCCCTGAGGAATACGCTGCGTTTTTAAAGGAAAAAGAAGCTCTTGTAAAATCAGGGAAGATACCTGAGAAAACAAAATGGCTATTGCTGTTAATTGCTAGTGTTGCTCAGAAGTGTCCTGTATGTGTTCCTAGGGCCGTTCAGCATTGCCTGAAGGCGGGATGGAGCAAAGAAGAGATGCTAGAAGCTTGTATGGTGGCTGTTTTGGTGGGTGGTTCAAGTGTTATGACTTTTGTGACTCTGGTTAATAAAACCGTAGAAGAGCTTGCATAAAAAGCAAAAAGAACTCAAGTGCAGCGTCCATAGGTTGTTTACAAAAAAATCTTGACAAGGTTACCTTGTTATAGATAATTATTAGTAAGAAATAAATCTATTTTGAACAAGATAAAGATAGATAAGCCGCCAAACTTAGGCAATATCAAGTCTTGCGGTTTTTTGTAGCATTTGTAGGGCTTAAGTTTTGATAAGTTGCAGAAAGGAGGGTTACTGCGTTGGAAAAGGGTAAGGTTAAGTGGTTTAACAACAAAAAGGGCTATGGGTTCATCTCTCTCGATGATGGTAGCGAAGTTTTTGCGCACCATAGTTCCATTGAGGGTGAAGGTTTTAGAACATTAGAAGATGGCCAAGATGTAGAATTGGAAGTATCTGACACTCCAAAAGGAAAACAGGCAAGCAAAGTTTCTAAACTGTAGTTTTTAGTATTAAATCAATAATTATTAAGGCCCGAGACATAAGCGCGCGGGCCTTATCTTTTTTTTATCTAGCCTTGACATTATAACCATATTTTGGTATAGTAATTCGTAATTAAGATTTTGATTTATTATTTTTTTAATCAAAATTGACTTAAACTATTGTTAAATAATAAGTTAAAACATGCTAAAGGGTGATTTTTTATGGCACACGTAACAGTAAAAGGTGATGATTTTGAGAGGGCTTTTAAGCAATTTAAGGTCCGCTGCAAAAAAGAAGGCATATTAAAGGAATATAGAGAAAAGCAGCATTATATTAAGCCTTCAGAGAAGAAAAGAAAAAAGATGAAACAAAAAAGATAACAAAACAATATTTAAGTCATTTTATATAGGAAACCTTACAAAGGTTTCCTATTTTTTTTATCTTTATATTTTTATAAATGCATGATATATTAAAAGCAAATGAAACTATTATTAAGCAATAAGAATATTGCTTTTGGGATAATGTGCTTTATTATTCCTACCCTCCTTCTTGGTTGTGCGACAGTTCCGATAACTGGTCGCAGACAACTATCTTTAGTTTCTCAATATCAAATGCTTTCTCTAGGTCAGGCTAGCTATGAACAGGTGCATCATCAAGAGAAGATATCTCGCGATAAAGAAAAAATAGAAATGGTAAATAGTGTAGGAGTAAGAATTGCTGCTTCTGCTGAAAGTTTTATGCGTGAAAACGGGACGGAGAGGCAATTGCGTGAGTATGATTGGCAGTTCATTCTCATTGATGATGCACCTGAAAATAGGATAGAAAATATCAAGAGGCAAATACCTTATGCGCTAAGGTACTATAAGCCGCAACCAATAGGCCTAGCTCAATAATGAGATTAGCAGTAAGAGTATTTTATTTATTTTTAGTTGTCATCTTATTATTTCAGACTGTATGTTTTTCTGATAAGTTAATCTTAAAGGACAATACAAACTTGAGTGTTATTATTATCAATGAAAAAGACTCTGAAATAGAGGTTTTGCTAAGCTCCGGACCTCTAGTTTATAAAAAAAATGAAATAGCGAAAATAATTAGAGAAAGCAAAGAGGTAAATAAAGAATTAAGAAGTAAATTTGAGTCT
>Ga0075116_10000439_pt1 | contig 19370 bp, 24 predicted proteins | sample AntAceMetag02UKC_FD_69786 | JGI IMG/M metagenome (GOLD analysis project Ga0075116, IMG submission 69786) | Saline lake microbial communities from Ace Lake, Antarctica- Antarctic Ace Lake Metagenome 02UKC | ecosystem: Environmental > Aquatic > Non-marine Saline and Alkaline > Saline | place...
ACCGGACAGATTGCCCCAAATACCGGACAGGTCACCCCGAATACAGGACAGGTCGCCCCGAATACAGGACAGGTCGCCCGACACACCGGACAGATTGCCCCAAATACCGGACAGGTCGCCCGACGACACGCCAGACAGGTCACCCCGAATACCGGACAGATTGCCGGTCACACCGGACAGGTCGCCCGACACATCGGACAGATTGCCCCAAATACCGGACAGGTCACCCGACGACACGCCAGACAGGTCGCCCCGCACGCCGACGTTTCGTTGTAGTGTTCGTTTCATGATTTCCCCTCTCTTTCTTCATATCTGAAGCAGCACATCTTGCCTGCCCGAAAAACTAATCTTCTTCCAGATAGAATTCTTTGCCTTCCCGAATCACAAGCCCCACGTCAACCAATTTCCGCAGATGCCCGTGGAAGTTTTTCTTGGCATCAAACCCTGCTTCCACGCAAAGTTCAGACATCAGCTTCGGCTCTGTGGACAGCTGCTCGTTGATTTTTGCGCCGTTGCTTCCGAGACGGCTTCCGAACCGATCCTTGCCGATCTTCTCCTTTTTCTCCTTCTTTACAGAAGGGGTTTTCGTGCAATGCTCCGAACATTTCTTTTCGGGGGTCTCTGTCTCATTCACCATCAATGCTTGAATGCCAAGGCATACAAGGGAAGCGGCCTGTTCAAAACATGAAAGGGCCGCACTGTTTGCAAATTTCCACGGTTCCGTGATCATCTCAGCCACACTATCCAAGGATAGAGAATCTGCCGTTTCCGCAACTTCTGCGACTTCCGGCGCTGGCTCAGGCTCCTCCGATGTAAGATCTTCAATTATTGAAGACACTGTGTCTTCTTTTACAGCCTCTTCGATCTCCTTTTCTGCTTCAAGCTCAGGAGCTGCCGCTTCCTTTTTCGGCTCAGGTTCCACAATTTCCAAAAGTTGGTCGTTGTCGAGTGTGTCAATGATCTCTAAGAGCAAATCATGTTCTCGTTTTTCAAGATCGGGTACGTCTTCCATTTCAGCCATAGCGGTCAGGCTGGTAACAATACGTCCCGGTGTCCATGTTTCGGGATGTTTTGCCCCCATGGCTTTCAACAATTTCACTGCCTGATTTTTCCGAATCTTCATTGTAAATCTCCTGTCATTGATTTTGTCTCTACACCTATTATTGCTAAAAAATGCCCTTTGCGACGATTATTCTATAGACAACTCCTTACCGCAGGATTTCCCAAGGCCAGACACCCGGCCACATGAACGCATCTCCGTGATGAGAAATAGCCTTCCCGTAGTTTTGTTAGGTTTAACCGAGTGATGCCCGCTTCCTTTTCTTCTGATGTGACATTTATCCCAATCATTCCAGTCACATGTGCCGCTTTCCGTTTATCTTCTGAGAAATTCCCCCTAGAAAGCAGGGCCGTATCATACGATCCCGCATCCGCTTGCGTGTTCGTGACAACTAAACAATGCGTTTCTTGAGACAAGGCACGCAGTCGCTGCCAAGTATCGTTCACCTGATTTCTGAAATCAAATTGCGGAGAATCTGTCAACAAGATGTCCGCATAATCAATGAAAATGACATCAGGAATCCAGTCATCCCGCTCCCATGTTTGGAGAATTGAGCGAATGCCTCCCACATTCAAACTTGTGTTGGGGTGGCAAGATAACTTGAACAGTGACTTCTTCGTTTTGACTTTCTTGCGAATGGTTTCCGCACAAGCTGTCCACGCTTTTTGCCAAGATAACGGGCCGTCAAAAATCCTTTCACTGTGCTCTACTGACGCGATTTCTGCCCCATGATCACGATAGATCCCGGTGGGGTATTTTACAATCTCAGCTCGTTTTGGATGTTTTGCGGCACGGATCATGAATCGTTTGATGATCTGCCGTTGTGACATATCCCCAGCCTCAAAAAATGCAACGCGTTTTCTCTGCATCATTGCACGGAATGCCATGTCTATCAGCCACCACGTTTTACCGCACCCTTCCGGCCCCATGAACGCAACAAATCCATCTCGTTCCAGCATGTCATCGAAAAAAGTTCCTAACGCTCCGGGATATTTGATGATCGGTTCACTTTTTTCTGAGAATGTGTCTCGGATTGCTTCTTCGTCCTGGAAAATATCAATACCACTTCCAACACCAATCTCGATACGGCTGAAAGATTCAATCCGTTCAACAGCTTTTGTGGTGTTTCCCCCATCAATGTCGCCCAGAACCTTTTCAGATAATTGGGAGGCACGGACCCGGTTGAAGTACTCTCCGGCCATGTCCAAGATATAATCACTGTTTAGTTCTGTTTCTGATTCGTATTCATCCGAAAGCGTTTCCAGAAAATCAGAAACCAGTTCGATTGTTTCCTTGTTCTTGTATTTGTCGGCCCAAGTCTCGAACAGACTCTGGATTGCTTTTCTTGGTGGGGCTGAATATTTCGTGTAGTAATCGATACACCAATCAGCAATGATTCTTGCCCATGTGGACTCGAACATCCTTCGTTCGTATTTTGCAGAGATTCGCCCAAGAACAGAACTGTCCATGATCATTCCGATCAAAACCGTTCTTTCCTGCGATCCGTCGAGATGCTGAATTTCCATCTAAAGCCCCGGCCTTGCATTAATTATATTAGGCCCTCCCAAAACGTACAAAATCCACTCTGCTCGATTATGTGAAGAAAGCCAGTGCTCTTTTTCGTAGTCTGGATATGTGACAGTGGATTGAATGTCAGAAATTGCTTGTTCTGGCGAGATAATATCATCGGCCTGTAAAATGCGCTGCGCTTGAGCTTTCCATCTCTCCAAATCTATCGGCGTCAAGGCATCTTTTAGTTCTCGCCTGATTCTTTCGCAATTCTTTGCGCCTTTCCACGCCGGGTATTTTGGACCAAGCACCCATTTTCGTTTTTTCGCCTTTTTCTTCTTTGGCGACTCTATTCCAAAAAATCTGACCTTTGGTTTCATTTCATATCCCCTGTGTAGTCGTTTCTAAGCGTTTGGAATGTCTTAGCCCACATGGAAACCCAATATATGCCGGAATCGTTCGGTCTGGGCGATCCTAGGCGTGGTTTTGGGTGGTCTAAGGTGATTCATTCTCCCCTATTATTGCATTTTGAGTCTTGATCGCGTCAAGAATTCCCGCAACTCCATTGCAATGGCCGGAATATTCAACGGCAACCATTTTCAAGAATTTCTGAAAACCGTCTTTTTCAGGGGAGAAAATGAGCGAGCTAAAAGTTGGCGTGATCATCCATGATAGAACAGAATTGATAAAACGCTCAACATAAGTTGCGGGTGAGGGGGCAGATTGTGAAATTACGGGAACCAGACGTTTTTCATGGGCTGAGAGTTTGTCTGTGTCTAGGTTCCGTAACTTTCGGAAGAAGTCTTTGTAATTGTTCAAGCCTTTTTGGACGGCAAACTTGAGCTCGGTTTCTGGGAGACTTTTGCAGGAAATTCTATCGAAAACGAAAAGCGCGGAACTTGTAATTTCTATGGGAGAGCCGAAACCTCCTGAACGTTGCATGGAATCTTCGATTTGTAAGAACTTCTTTCTGAAACTGGTAGCGGAGAATGCTTTTGGGACAAACTCCTTTGCAATGTTTCTCACATACCAATCTAAGACATTCGTAATCCGGTCGGAATGGAAACCGTCTTCGGTTTCCAACAGATCGAATTGTTTAGACCAAACTGAGTGTTTTAACTTTCCACAAAACTTCCCTTGTTTTTCAAGAGCTTTGGCAAGTTGTAGAATCTTTTCATGGTGTTTTGTCTTTTCACATTCTCCAAAAACAAACCTATTATCGTCGCACTCCGGAGGATGCGACAGTATTTCTTTAGTTTCATTTCTAAGGTAGTGTACTTTTTGGCCCGGTAGGGTAGTGTACTTTTTGGCCCGGTATGGAGGGGGGGTACTCAACTTTTTGCCCCGTTCGGTAGGGGGGGTAGTGTACTTTTTGATCCGTTCATTTTTCCAATATAGGGAGTAGACGTTTGTGGAATGAGTGGTTTTCTTCTTTGTAGAAATCTTTGTTATGTAGTTTTTCTTAACTGCTGTGTCAATTGCTGCAACAACAATCGTGGTGGTTTTGATGTTAAGGTATCTCCGAAAATGCGAAAGAGACACCCGAGATTCTCGCCGCCTGATTCCTTTCTTTGCTTGAAATCCAATTGACAATCTGGTAACTGCGGCGACGATTTTTATGGTGGAGAGGGATTCTTTTGGCACAATGATGTCAAAGAATTGATTTGGCACATATGTTCGATTCCCGTTTTCCCCGAAGAACCCATCAAACGATTCAACAGTCTTTTTGTATAAGTGTGAAGAACTCCAACGAAGCTCATAGATTCCAGACTGTCTTGGACATTCTTTCCTGTCAGGAATTCCACGCTGAACACGCTGAATGAATTTTCCGTGTACAGCTTCTAGGATTGCTCGTTTTACAGCACTTCGGCTGATTCCCGCTTTTTTACAAATTTCAGAGTAGGAAATCTCGATTTTTGCTTCTTGGGGGTTTCCTTCTTTGTCGCACCAGCCCAGTGTCCGCCGAATCATGTAGCCAACGAGCCGAACAACACCTCGGGAATAATTCGGAACAACTACATCGAAATACTGATTCGGAGTGTATGTGACGTTGCTCGCTAGGGGGTCGAATCCTTCAAACATTGGGAGACTCCTATAAACACAAAAAAGTCGACCGAAGCTGGAACGCAAAACTGACAATGGAGCCGTAGTGCCTTCGGTCGACTTGAGTGTATTTCATCAGTCTGACGTTCCATGTCTATTATTATATATCACTTCAATCGAAAAATCCAACAAGTTTCGATTTCACCATACTTGCAAGGCTTTCTTCAGCTTCCAACCCCCAACAATCCCATCCTCGCGCCTTGTGTCGAGCAAAAAGCTCGATTCGCGGGACACGCCCATAGAGCGTTTCAATGTGGGCGCGGAATTGGTGCGGCTTTTCTGAATGCTTCGTTCTTGGGTAGAGCCATGTGTTTTTCACGCCAGCTGATTCCCGGTGCAGTCCTTTTCCTCTAGTCCCAAGTAAACACAATTCAGCATTCGCTCGGGTATGTCTCCCCATGCCCATGTAGATGTTGTTTTTTGATGTTACTTTTACCCAAACAAATGCGCAGGTTTTGTAAGTAAACCCCCACGCTTTGATCACTTTAAATGCTTTTTCAAGTTGAGGAAATGTGGCCCACATTAACAACACTGAGTTGTCATCTGAAATTGACGGAACATCGAGAGCGCAGATGTCGTCTATGCGCATTGTGGGGTAGTGGCTTTCTGCCCCGCCCCGATGACTTCTGTCGTTGTAGCGCCAGGGAGGATCTGCGAGAATAATCTTGTATTTTTTGTCTGGAAGTGGAATATTCATCTCAATGGGCCTCTCATAAGAATTTCTCCCGTAGTTCTTCAATTTCTTCGATTGGCGATGTGTCGGGATCATCCCCGCTTAGATTCACGCGGACTGTCTCCCCTGGAAAACACATCAACGACCGACACAATTCTTTTGCTCGTGTTTGTGCGTGAAAAGAGTTGTCAAAACATACTACACGTCTTGGATATTTTGAGATTCTCAGTATTTGAGCTTGTGAGTATCCGACACCCATCGTTGCCGTGGCTCCCGGTCCAATTCTCCATGCGTCAAAAACCCCTTCACAGACTATTATTGTGTGTTTGCAGTAGTCTTCACCGTATAAAATGGATTTTATGCTTAGGGCTTCTTCGGACGTTTTTGCGTTTATGTATCGAGGCTCTGAATTTCCGATGGTTCGAGTTGTCCAGGATATCGGGCTCCCATCGTGGATGATAGGAATAAACAATCGCCACGTTAAATAGGAGGCTATTCCAATTCCTTGGACGTTCCATAGTTGTTCGATCTCCTTTGGGTTGTGGTTTCTTTTTGTGAGGTAACGGCGGTGTGCGGGCTGCATGGGTGTTATGCCCTTTGGGAGAGTCAAACGTCCCGTGTGGGCGATTTTTGGCGTACTCCTGAGCGGATCCATGCCGTCTATCAGGCGCTTGCACTCACGATAGGGTTTGCCCGATACTTCCATCAACACGTTGACAGTTTTGTGTCCGCCACATTTCCAACAATTGCAATACCCTGAATTGACATTAAACCCTAGATGGAAGGCACTCCCCCCGCGTCCACAAAACGGACAGGGGAAATTGATCCATCCCGGGCGTGTGTGGGAATCATTTTCCTCCGCACACGGAACGCCGAATTCTCCTAAGAGTTCTGGAAACGTCATGTGGCACGCTCCATCTCCATTTGCTTCATCAATTCGTCCCACAAGTTCAAGTCTTCAACTTCGCCACCATCAAGAACAGCGTCGAGAATTTTCTGTTTCCGCTGAAGGATTCGACACATCCGCTCTTCGATAGTGTTTTTTGCCACAAGGTAGAAAATTGACACGGGGAGCGTGGTTCCGATTCTGTGGATTCGTTTTTCAGCTTGAACAATATCTCCCGGAGACCAAGGAATTTCTGCGAATGCGGCGGTATGTGCAGCGGTCAACGTAAGTCCGACTCCGGCGCAACGAATAGATCCAAATAAGAGCCGGACTCGTTTGTCTGTCTGGAATCGAACCCGCGCCTCTCTCCGTTTGAGCTTCACAACATTTCTGTTGATGTAAACTGAAAATTTCTTGTAGCGTTCATACAGGTAGAAAAGCATGTCATCATGCGTTGTGAATACCACCAGTTTTCCGTCCGATCCCTCAAGAAAGGAATCGATCCATCGGGCAACGCTCTCACGTTTTAGATGTGCCGCAAGTCGCATCAAGTATCCGACCTGTACCAACGCTTCGGCTTTCTGGGCACGTACCGCTTTCCGCATAGATTTCTTTTTCAACCAGTCGAGGAAATTGTGCTTTGCTTCATCGTACTCGACCCTGGTTTTAATCGGGAGTGGCTTCACATGGCGTGTCTTTGGGATGTCCTCCATCACATCTTTCATCCGTCGCCGAATCATTAAATGCTTGTTTAAGATTCCGTGAAGTTCGTCTAGGTTTGCCGCTCCATCATAGACCCATTTCCCATATTTTCGAGTAGGGCGACAATACCGAAACGCAAACGGAACAAACGATGGAAACAAATCAGGGCGCAGAATATTCAGAGTTGTGAAAAGTTCTGCCGGTCTATTGGTCAAAGGTGTTCCGCTGATAGCGATCTTGTGCGGAATGTTTTGTGCTACTGCTTGGGCGGCCTCCGTTCTGACACGCCCCCTTGATTTGAGAAAATGGCATTCATCGAGTACAAGTATTTTCGGATTCAGTGTTTGGATCCAATTCACCCAACTATGCAAAATCGCATAGTTGAAAATCAGAAGCGGTGGCAATAGCGGGAATCGGGTTTTTGTTGGTGTTCTACCCTCGAAGATTTCTGACCGAATTCCAAAATGTTTCGTGGCTTCATCTTCCCACACATATTTGAGAGTAGATGGGGCGACAATAATCGCCGGTTGGAGTTCCTTGTGGTTGACGATGTATTGTAATGCTTGGATGGTTTTGCCAAGCCCCATCTCATCGGCCAACAACACGTTGCCTTTGAAATGCTCCATAGTCCGAACGCCCTTTTTCTGGAACGGGAATAGTTCAGTCATTTGGTTTCATTTCTCTTTCCAACCGTTCGGCTTCCTTTGAGATTCGTTCTGTAACTTTTCTGTGGTTTTGTTCCATCGCACTGATAGAGGTGCTGGAACATTCCCCGGTTGCTTTTGCAAACTGAGATTGATCCATGCCCAAGGCTATTCGGATCTGCTTCAATCTCGTTGATGTGAGTTTCTTATACGGTATCATTATTGCTAATTCTCTTGGTAGGGACGATTTATTCCTACTCAACAGCAAAAGAATCCGCAACATTTTTGATTGTGATCGTCCAAGCTCGTGCCTCTTTTTTGTAGAAGAAACTCCAATTGCATTCATGCCCAAACATGCCGCCATCTTTGTCCAGGAGATTCCTAGTTCACCCTTTATTTTGCTCAATTCGTGATCTGATAATGGATGGAATCCATCTAGCACCACAAATTTCTTGATTGATTTTTCGGCAAGGGTCCATAGCGCCTGAGCCGTCTTTTTTGTGATTGAAAACGTGCCACCTTCCAGGTACGCAATCATCTGGGATCCTTTGAAACGTAAAATCCACGCCAAATCATTCTGGGATAGATTGAGCATGGTTCGGAGATAGGTGAACTCTTCCCGTGTCATTGAATTCTTTTTCACGAATAGATTCTCTGTAAGCGCTTCCGGCAGAATCTTTCGGTGCTTATGAATCAACATAAGTGTCCGCAATAAGCGTGCTCGTGTGCCGCTTAATCGTGCTCCGTTCGCTTCTAAGCGAGAAACTGCGGTCGATGTATACCGATATCCAAGCAGTGCCGCAAAATCGTCTTGAGACAGCCCTAGCGTGGTTCGTGCTTTGCGGATATCAGTGCCTGAGATGTTATGTTTGTAAGATGGCGGCTTTCGTTTTAACACTGGGAAACTCCTATGCCTTTAGTGCGTTTTGGATTTCAGAGAATGTGCGTTTGATTTTGGCCTGTTTCCAGCCCTTAGCTTTGAGAAAATCGGTGATCGTCTTTTTGAAATGCCGGGCACATGGACTGTGTTTGAGCGCAAGAGTTGAGAGCCATTGCGGGGGATCAAGCACAAGGGCCGCAATGGATTTTGCATCTGCCGACAATTCATCCAACGTTGCCATAGTCCCCACATTTGGGGTGGAAGCATTTTCCACCTCAGTCAACTCGACTAAAGAAACGTTCCATCTTTTTTCTGGGGTGCGGGTTTGTGTCATCAGCAGTTTGAAATAGATTTTCTGGTAAAGCCATGTGCTCATTTCGGCTTTATCAGGATCGTAGGTTTGCAGAGCCTCCATAAACGCCTCGTATGCTTCCCCAATTAAGTCGTCAAAAACGCCCCCTTGAAATGCGATAGATTTGTGTACTAACGAGTAGATCATTTTTTCGTACTGTTGGAAAATGGCTGCGGCGTCGGCAACGTGTACTTCACTCATGGTTTCGGCCTCCATGTGGATTAGTTATTCGCCTTTGCGGGCGAGACGTACATTCAGTTTTGTTCCGATTGTAGCAATGGGGCGGGTGGCGGCATAGGTGTCGTGGGCCATTGTCCTGGTAATCGCTTCTATGATTTCAAAATGAATGATCGCCTTGCTTTGGTACCAGTAGGATTTGCCTGTGGAATTTTGAATGGTTCGTTGTTCATCGTGGTACGAGTAGCACATCCAACGTTTGTACATGATGTTCCCCTTGGTTCTATTATAACCGTTTTCCTACATTTGGGCAAGGTGTTTTTAGTGGGCTAGTCGATTATGATTTTTCCATCGGGGCTAATTTGGACGAAATCTTCAAGACCCACTCCGTGCGAAGGGGGGTAGTCACTTGTCACAGGATATTTGTTATCAGCATTCTGATAGATGTAGAAATGCTTGCTGTATTTAGCAGCCATTCGTTTCGCGGCCTTCATCGAAAATTCAGGAATGGTCAGAATGAACTCCCCTAACTTTTCAATCTCCCGAAGTTGGATTTTATCATAGTGAACTTCGACAAGAAAGCCATTGACGATTTCGCCCTCTTTCATGGTGGAACTCATTGTAGAATGACGGAAGCCGCTACACCAAGAAACGTTATAGCAGACAAATGCTTTTCCGTTCACATCCTCGTTCCGTCCAAAAACTCCGGCGACAATCCCAGTTCCGAATACAAACGGAGCTTCGTCAAGTACTTTGAGATTTTCCACATCGGAACGTTCCGCAATAAAGATATCCAATTTCCCAGAAATCGTGATCATTGTTCGAACCCCTTTGTTTAAGTTTTCACTTGTTTTGGAAATAGTTAAGTAAGCAGAACCAGCGTCCAACACGTGTGCCATTCCCAATCCTCGACGGAGAAGAAACGGGATTTGACTGCTTTTTGGTTGATGCCTCCGATGCATTCGATTTTTGCCCGCATGGTGGCTTCTTTCTTTGTTGTACAATGTCGCATGATCTTAATCCTCAAGGCCGAAAAGTTTTGCAAATCGATCAAGATCCGATAGCAGTTCAGTCCGTGTTGCGTAGTATTTGCCGACTGTCGAAACTTCGTCTCCTTCCAAATGGAGAAACCGCCATGCATGGCCCAGATGAGTGTACCCAAGGTTTTTCCAGCGTGTTTTTCGGATTATGTAGTGTTTTGTGAATTTTTCGCGTTTCATTTCTCTTCTCCGAAAGTGGGGGAAATGCCGTGTTTTGCAACGGTGTCTTCTACCGCCATAAGGAATTTTTCTTTGCCTATTTTTTCAATACGCGGTTTCGTATATTTGATCGCGTCTTTGCGCAATCCCCAAGGGCCGAAGGGGAGGGCTGTTCCGGTTTTCGCTTCCGTCACTTTCCAGGATTTTGCGAAAGATCCGTCTAACAGTCTCGGGTGATGCACCCAAAGATTCAAACCCTTTGCCCACTCTTCGCGGATTGGGGATGCGTCGATTTTGATCCATTTTACTGTGTCGAATAGGTCAATTCGGATTAGAATCTGTTTCATTGTTCAAACCCCTTTAGTTTGTGTTTGCTTCACTTCAACTGTAATCAAATTATAACCTATGTTATCCTAAAAGTCAACCTTTATTTTAGATTAGTTCGAGTCTGCACAAACTATTGAATAACAAGGACTTAGAACGTACACAAAGACATTCCCAGACTTTTGTACAAATACTTCTCAACATCCTTTCCCCTCGTTTCTCTTGCTTTTTTTCTATGACAGGCGCAGACTGTATCGTATAGGTAGCAAAAAAAGGGGAAGCACAATGCCTTCAAACAAGTACAGGGATGAGTTTGTTATACAAATCTTCGAGATGGCGCAAAAAGGAATATGTGATTCTCATATTGCAAAAGCATTGAAAGTCTCGTGGCCAACATTCAGGAAATGGCGCGAGGAAATTGACGCAGTAAAAGACGCATTAGTCCGTGGTAGAGTACCTAAACCCAAAGAACTCCCCTGCCCGTCATTCCGAGAGTATGTATATGGAAGACTTCCAGATGACCTAAAGGCATTGTGGGATGAAATTACAAATTGTACAAATGAAAACGAAACAGAACCTTTGTTGCTGGCCGCTGGTATAAAAGCAAGACAACACATTTTCATCTATGCACTTACTTTACACAATTTCTCAACTTCTGCCGCATGTAGAGTTGCTAATGTTTCAAAATGGACACTAGAGCATGATTGGAAGAAGAACCCAGACTTCCAAGAACTGATAGCATGGATAAACGAATGCAAAAAGGACTTTTTCGAGGCTGCATTAGTGAATTTAGCAAAGGTTGGAGACACCCAGGCAATCATCTTCGCAAACAAAACTCTGAATAAAGACAGGGGCTATTCTGAGAAAACAGAGCTTGAGATAACTGGGGACTTGAATTATTCACACAGGAAAGTCTCCCTTGATGATTTGGGATTGACTGTTGCACAAAAGAAGGAACTTCTTGCAAAAGTTATTGCACACAATGAAGTGGCGAAGTAATGAATGCGGTGGTAGAAGCCGAGTTTTCCGAAGTTGAATTCCGGCGGAGTATTTGTAAACAATCGTTCTATGAGTTTGTGAGAGAATTTTGGGGCATAATCATTGATGAAGCCCCCGTATGGAATTGGCACATCGAAGTGCTTTGTGAAGAAATGCAGATTGTTGCAGAACGTGTTTTTGCAAATAAACCCAAAGCATACGATCTTGTAATCAATGTCCCGCCAGGCTCAACTAAATCCACAATTTGCAGTATCATGTTCCCCGCATGGGCATGGACACGGAAACCTGCCTCAAGATTCATTTGCGGTTCGTATGCGATGGACTTAGCAATCGACCTTTCACTAAAGTGCAGAGACATAATTCTGTCCGAGAAATACCAAGAATTGTTTCCAGGTATCCAACTCCGCAAAGACCAAAAAGGAAAAGGCTCCTATCACAATTCTAAAAAAGGTATGAGAATGTCCACATCGGCGGGCGGTGTGATCGTTGGGCGTCACGCTCATTTCCTTTTGGTGGACGACCCGATAGATCCGAACGCTGCTTTGTCTGAGCCAAAAATGAAAGAAGTCAACCGCTGGATGGTCGAAACACTCCCCCAGCGTAAAGTTGATTCCGCTATTACACCACTGATTTTGATTCAACAACGGCTTCACCAAGACGATCCCTCGGGCCAAGCCCTTGAACTTTCTGACAAAAAACCTATTCGACACATATGTCTCCCCGCTGAATTGAGCGATGATGTTTCTCCAATAAACCTTCGGCTGAATTATGATGAAAATGGATTGCTTGATCCGGTAAGACTTTCGAGCAGTGTATTGGCCGAAAAGAAGTTGCTGGGAACTTATGTCTATTCTGCCCAGTTTCAGCAAAGGGCAACGCCGCCCGGTGGTGGTACATTCAAAGTGGCTCGATTCCAGATTGATTATCCGCACGAACCCATTGTGAAAAGTATCCGATATTGGGATAAAGCTGGTTTGAAAGATGCTGGATGTTATACTGCGGGCGTTCTTATGGCAAAGGATCGAAGTGGTAAGACATGGATTCTGGACATCGTGCGCGGACAGTGGGCTTCCGAAGAGCGAGAAAAGATCATCCGACAGACTGCGGAACTTGATGGCCACAAAACTGTAGTTTGGATTGAGCAAGAGCCGGGAAGTGGTGGGCTGGAATCGGCGGAAGCTACAATCAGAAACCTTGAAGGGTATCTGTGCTTCAAAGATGTCCCAAAAGGAGACAAGATATTCAGAGCTGATCCATTCAGCGTGCAAGTGAACAACGGCAACATTTATTTGAAGAAAGATTCTGAATGGATACGAGACTTTATCGAAGAGTGCAGGTTCTTTCCATTCTCGAAATATAAGGATCAAGTTGATGCTGCCGGTGGTGCTCATGCTAAACTGGTAGTTAAGAAAACGAAAGTTGGCGGTCTGGGCGTGTTGGGAAAGCCCAAAGTTTACAAATAGTGAGGAGCGAATAAAATGCCTGCCGAGGAAACAACGAACAATGAACAAGCGATTCTGAATGTGAAACGAGCCATTCTAAATGAGGTGAGTTTGTTGCGTAGGGATACGCTATCAAAACTGTTTAGTGAAGATCGGGATATCAATGCGGCTTGTCAATATCCAGACACAATCAAGATGGAACAGTACAAAGGATTTTACAAACGAGAATGGCTTGCGAAACGTGTGGTAGAACTTTTTCCCGAAGCAAGCTGGGCAGAAGACCCCATCATTTCTGAAGACGAAGATCCAAAGGAAACTGAGTTTGAGAAAGCAATCTCGGAACTAAACAAGAACAGTAACATCTTCCATTTCCTGCACAGAATTGACGAACTGTCCGGCATCGGTCGGTATGGGGTTCTGTTGATGGGGTTTAATGACGGGGAAGAAAGTCTTGTTTCCCCTGCGGCAAAGAAAAAGGGAATGGAGCTAATTTATCTTCGCTCCTTTGATGAATCAGTTGTTACGATTGAAAAGACGGATGCAAACAAATCGAGTGCGCGGTATGGCTGCCCAGAAATCTACAAAATCAGTGTTCAGGATGCGGACAAGGCGTCCGGGGACTTAGATTCTGTGTGCGTTCATTGGACGCGAATCCTCCATGTTGCAGACAACCGAACTATCAGCGAAGTCTACGGTACGCCAAGACAGGAAATTGCATATAACCGAATCTGGGATTGTCGAAAGGTTCTATCTGGCAGTGCTGAGATGTTCTGGCTAGGGGCATTCCCAGGGTATAGTTTTGAGATTAATCCAGAAATGACCGATGCGGAAATGGACGAAGATACGATCCGCGATGAACTTGCAAACTACCAAAATGGACTGCAACGGTATCTTGCAATTTCTGGCGTATCTGCAAAATCTCTTGCCCCACAAGTGGCGGATCCTACTGGACACCTGAATGCACAGATTAAAGCCGTAGCGATTGCTCTGGGCGTCCCCATGCGGATTCTAATGGGGAGTGAGGAGGCAAAATTAGCTTCCCAGACTGACAAAGAGACGTTCAACAGTCGCGTGAAAAAACGCCAAAACAGATACGTGTCTCCAATGGTGATTCGTCCGTTTATTGATCGGATGATTGCATTTGGTGTTTTGCCCGAAGTTCAGGATTATACAATTCAGTGGCCGGACTTGAATGCTCCTTCTGAGGAGAATAAAGCAACTGTGGCAAAACTGAAAGCCGAGGCTCTTGCGAACTACGTGCAAGGGGACGTTGCGGCATTGATTCCTGAAGCTGAGTTTTTGAAAATTGTGATGGGAATGTCTCAGGAAGAGATCGATTCTATTGGGGATGCTGTGGTGGAACGCCAGAAGATCGAAGCATCGCTAGAAACAGCTCTTGAAGAAACATCCGAAGAAGACGAATAAAAAGCAATAATAGGGGTGGAAGCGAAAATGAACTGAAAGAAACAGGAAGGAGATGCATGATGAGAGTTTCAAATTTTGGGGTGACGTTAGATTTGTCTGGGGAGGAAGCAAAGCTTTTGAGAGGACTTCTGGCGAGTGTCGTAACCTATGCGAACGATATGAATGAAGATCTTACATCAGAGGTGTTTACGGAGAGGGAGCAGGAATTAGCCAAAGAGGCATACAGGATGTTGTACACTACAGGGGAATGATCATGTCGGGCTTTTGTCCAGTGTGTAAGAAAGAAATGATGTTTGACAGTGGAACAAACACGGGATACTCATGTCGGAATAAAGAATGCTCGGAATGGTGTGCATGCGCGAGTGACCTTGAACAAAAACCGATGTGATATGAGGACAAAGAAGATGTCTTGTGACCAAACAGCAGCGGAAAATGCCCAGCACATTTTCGATACATTAAACGCTGGTGGGATACTTGATGGGGCAAGTGGAAGTCGTGAGACGGAAAGAATAGAATATGGGCACGGCGATGCTTGGTCGTCTCATATCCCAACTTTAGGAACAGCTGTGTATGAGATTCGCTCCTCACGGATTCCTATTTCAAATGGGCTGAAGGCTATTCCGAAAGTATGGTGGTCGTATGATGTTGAACCAAGGGTTGTCCAAGTGAAGTTTCGCTGTTTTCATAATGAAATTGAGATAGAACCTATGTTGTCCGAAACCGGGATGGTGTTTGATACTGCATACATTGGTTCGATAGATCTGATTTATGCGGTACAATTGATTGAGGCCTTGTTTGTGATGGTTCGCCCTGATTTTGATAACAGCAGAGAAAAGAGTTGGGTTTGGTTTGGAAAGCTGCTACAACAGGCGAAAGAGGCGGGAGCAAAAGATGAAAACCAAGCACTGTAAAGTTCTGTTTTGTATATACGCTCTTGCATTGGGAGCATTTTTTGTGAGCCTTCCAAGTGCGTATAGTGGGAGGCCTTTTTTGGAGTTGATGGCGACTTGGGCATTGATCGTGCTGCTTCTTTCTTGCATAGCTTCTGTTATGTGGTTGGGAGCTTGGCTTTGGCGAAATTCATTTGGAGGTGAGTGAGGGCGAAAGCATGTCTTTAAGGAGTAAACATGCGTGTACTTGAAGGGGATTATGTTTGTTGTTGGGATGATAGATGTGGGGAGTTTTTTGGAACAGTGGCTCAAATTGGTATTTTTGAAATAGAAGACGATCTACACTTTTGCAGCGTTTTATCTCAAAAGATGGGACTCATAGTTGTGAATCTTACGAATGTTCTGGCAATTGAAAAGCTGGGATTGAAACACAGCATAAATAAAGGGGAAGACTGATGAAGGAATCGTTTGGTGATGCGGTGTTTTCTCTTGCAAGCGCGCACGTAGCAATGCAGCAAGCGTGTGAGATGCCGGAATCAAGACAAAAGACCACCTTTTTGAAAGATGCTGTGAGTGAGATACTAAAGGTGCGGGCAGACAAAGGGGCGGACCTTTAATATGGGACGCTTTGTACTGCATATGAAAGGCTGGTTTTAGTATGAGACACAAACTCATTTGCGTTTAGTGTATGATACATAAAGGCCGAGTTGAAGGAAATATGAATATGGCCAAAACATCCCATCAAGTTCAAAACGCGCTCAGACGCGATCCCACCAGAACGACTGTTCTCCGTAGACAATTCATGGCTGAAATGAACAAACGCTTTCGCAAGATTCGCGGGGAAGTCTCTCGCGCTTTGATTACCGACGATGTGCTCGGACTCAATCTAAAAAAATCAACATTGTTCAACGCGTCCCCTGGTGTGCAAGCATTTCGTTTTTCTTCTGACCCGCAAAAACTCATTTCATTTCGAGAGTGGTTTCAAGAACGAATTGACGCAGATGTTTTGACAGTAGAAGGTTCTGGCAAACCGTGGACAGCCGAGTATACAACGTCTGCATATCGAAAAGGTGCAATGCGTGCCTATACCGATGTGCACAAGGATACACTTTCCGAAAGCCCTGCATGGTACAAAGGAACTAAAGAAGGATTTTTGAACACGGCGTTTGCAGGCCCTGAGACGGTCGCAAAAATCCAATTGATATACTTACGTGCCTTTGAAGAGTTAAAGGGCGTCACGGCTGCTATGGGCCAACAAATCAGTAGAATATTGGCCGATGGGCTGGCACATGGGGAAGGTGCCTACGCAATTGCACGTAAAATGAACAAAGCTATCGGGACAATTACAAAAACACGCGCCTTGACGATTGCGAGAACAGAGATTGTCCGTGCCCATTCAGAAGGCCAGCTGGATTCATTTGAAAAGTTGGGCATAAAAGAAGTCGGGATGCTTGCCGAGTGGTCCACTGCCGCTGATGATAGAGTTTGTTTTCCGAAAGGAACGATGATCAATACTGAGTTTGGAGAAACTCCTATCGAGTGTGTTCAAATTGGGGATATGGTGTATACACGGCTGGGACTGAGGAAAGTTTTGCTAACAACAAAGCGCCCATATTATGGGAGAATGGTTCAGCTTGTGACAAAGGGCCGTCCTTCATTGTGTTGCACAAAAGATCACCCGATTTTTGTGAGAGGAAGGGGGTGGATTCACGCGGAGCATGTTCGGTTGGGAGATTATGTCTCGCGTTTTAATGAGGATCCTTTGTGGATTAAAGATGTAATCTTCAACAATAGGCCCAAGCGGACAGTTGTTTATAATCTTGAGGTTGAGGGAGAGCATGAATACTATGCCGAAGGAATTTTGGTTCACAATTGTGATTTATGTGCCCCACTTGATGGAATTGTAATGACTGTGAAAGAAGCGCGGGGCATGATTCCGAGACATCCAAATTGTTTCGTAAGTCCGCTTGTGCAAATTTATACAAAGGATGGATGGAAGCCGATTGTGAATGTATGTGTTGGGGAAATGGTCCTAACACACAAAAACAGGTTCCGGAAAGTCACGCAACTTCATAGAAATTTCGGCACAAATGTGGACGTTGTGTTTTTGGAAGTGAACTATTTTGGCACAATACAGGGGCAGATCTTGGTTTTGACACAGGATCATCCTGTGTTAGTGGTTAGAAAGCACTGGACTGAGAGTTCGTGGGTTTCTGCAAAAGATATTGTGGAAGACGACAAGATCGCATGGTTGGAGGATTATAGGGTATCTCGTCAGTTGGACAAGATATCTTTTGGCAAGTGTGAGGTTGTAGAAGTCTCGCACGAGTGTCTAAGTTCCACGCAACTGTATAATTTGTCTGTCGAAGAAGACGAATCCTACGTTGCGGATAATTGTGTCGTTCATAATTGCAGGTGTGCGTGGATTCCTGCGAACGTCGGTGAGAAAGAAAGAGGGCAGAAGTTTAGCAAAGCGGCGATTGATAGAGACATCGTGAAATCCTTGAAAGCTGAACATCCAAAAGCCCCAACAGCAAGGATAGCGCGGGTTTTGTCTAAGTGGGTGGGGAAAGAAAAGAAAATCAGCACGAAGGCGAGAAAAAAGCAATAATAGGTGTGTAGACGAAAGGGGAAAGATATGCGAGATGAAGCAGACGGAAGCTGGCATAAGGTGTGGCCTGATGGATATGGAGAGTCCATGTTTGCACACAAGTTGGTGCAGGACCACCCACAGCAAGGAATGAGAGTCTCCACGCAGGATCTCGATTCAGGGAAGATCACATCCACATCAAAAGTGGTTGTCAAGGTTTCGGTTGAGGGACTGCAAACGTATAACGAAGAGGGACTGATACAGATCTGTCATTTTTTGGATGGATTTCGTCATTATGTGCGAGATAGACGGGATCAGCTTGGTGATTCGTTCGAGGCTGTTTTTGCGCTAGATGAATGGGTGAGAATTTATGGAGAGTCTGGCGAGAAAAAGCAATAATAGGTGTGTAGACGAAAACAGTTGAATACGTTTTGAAGGGCGCAAGGCTTGATGCCTTGATGATGACGACGCTGTTTATGTGCATGTTACCCGCTTTGCGTCCTTCTAGTTTTTGGCTTCGTTTCGCACATGCCAGATCATATCCGCATTGACTTAGAACATGTGTTGCCGATAGGCGTTGGTCGTGCTGATGATGTGATGTGGACGGAGCAGCTGATAGGCATGTTTGTTTGCTCTCACTGTAGGGTCGTTAAAAGCGGCGAGGAACACACGGCAAATGATGGCCGGGGAGGATAAAGACATGGGCACTTTCTAAGTCGGCCTGAAATGATATTTATTGAAACGAAGAGTTGCGGATGAAATTAGCTGCCAGGGGCAAAATCCCTAAAACCACCAGCCTGTCCCTGGCAGCATTTTTACAAAGGGATCTTCAGCAATGCGACAAGCGGTGATAGATTGGGTGGAAGCGGTTCAAAAAAGACTTGGCCCTCCTGATCCGAAAAAGGCCGCTTCAAAATACAGGAACAATAAGCCGATCAAAGAAGAAGTCTTTCAGTCAAAGTATTTGGGGGATTTCATTCTCCATGGGGTTTCCGAGCATTCGCAATGTACCGCACAGATCGTTTCCGAAGGGCACCATAATTATTCACCTGACATTTTAGATTTCACGCTGTGGAAGTATTTGACGGGGGATAGACGGGGGGAGTGGTGAGCGGAGCCTCTATATTTTACATCCATCGTGCTGAAAGCAAAAAGCCCTGGCTCAAAGTTTGGGGCACACTGATTCCAGAACGCTACTCAGGCAAGATCCCAATGTTCTTTTGTCGTGTGAACGATAACGAGATTTTAACAAAAATGGGGCTCAATTCTGATGTATGGTGTGCGGTTTCTGTTGAATACGGCTTTGTTGTTGCAAAGGGGACTAATCGTCGTGAGATTCTCACAAAATTATCAGGGATGACAGATTCTACGCGGCAGTTTATGTTGGACAAAATCAAAGAAGCGAAAGGAACACAAGGGCCGTCGCCTTTAGTTTCTGAGAAAGCAGTGAAGAACGTTTCTGGGGGGTTCTTTTAGGTGGAAAAACCATACACAATCCACACAGGCGACTGCCGC
>Ga0075116_10000440_pt1 | contig 19369 bp, 21 predicted proteins | sample AntAceMetag02UKC_FD_69786 | JGI IMG/M metagenome (GOLD analysis project Ga0075116, IMG submission 69786) | Saline lake microbial communities from Ace Lake, Antarctica- Antarctic Ace Lake Metagenome 02UKC | ecosystem: Environmental > Aquatic > Non-marine Saline and Alkaline > Saline | place...
ACCTTACCTCGGAAGCCAATTTAATTTTATAATCTCTTTAACTAATATCTGAGAATTTGCATAAAGATTATCAAACCATTCAATATATAATTCAGAAAACTTAACAACATTTAATTGTTGGTACATTGATAAATTATTATTACTAATTATTAACAAACCACTAATAATAAAAAACATTAAGATAAAAATAAAACTTTTCATCTCTCAATAGTTTTATTTGTTCCCCAATCCATCTTAATAGCATTTATTGTTATTAATTTCATGTTTCCAAAAGCAGAACCAATAAATGAAAAATAAAGTTTGCTTGCTTTAATCATTCCAGGAACAGTTTTAAAATCTATATCTTGCCCGCGGGTAGAGTAAATAAAACTAAAATACCCTAATAAGATTAATCCTATTAAAAATATAGCAAATAATTTATGCTTTAATCTTTTTATTTCTATTATAACCCATATAGATATTATTAATACAGCTATAACAATGAAAGTAACTCCAATCACCATGATAATTAAAAGATTAAAGAGTATAAAAATATTTCGATGATAATTTTAAAAATACAAAATCTATAAAATATTAAAGCCCCATAGTATAGTGGTCAAGTATGCGAGGTTCTGAACCTTGTGACCCAGGTTCGAATCCTGGTGGGGCTATTTTTTTTAAAGAAAATTAATAAAAACTTTTCAATAAATTTTAATAGTGAACTTTAAAAAGATAGATAGATTAATAATAAAGCGGTGATAAAATGAAAAAAGAGTATAAACCATTAACTTATCTTATAGGTTTTCTTATAATTTTATCTGTCTTGCCTTTTTCAAATGCACTTGTGGAATGTGTAACAGCGTCTGTAACAGATATTAGTCCTTCTTCTATTAAAATAGGTGAAGAATTTACAATAGGGGTTCAAATTGAAAACTGTGGAACTAAAATCCCTAATTTTATTTCTTTTGAATTATTGCAAATTCCAAAAGACTTGGAAATCAAAGAGCCATTAATAATTAATATTTCTAATTTATATTATGGAAATAGTGAAAGATTTATTACTTATCATATGAGAACAAAAGATGATGCAAGCCCTGGAACATATGTAATAAAAACAAAGTTATCTTATGGTGAAGAAAGTTTTTTTAAAACAAATCAAGATGAAATTACTTTTGACATTATCGGTTCTAAATCTGAATTAAGTATATCTTCAATTAAAACAGATCCGGTTCTTCCAATAGAGGGAGAAGTAGTTGAATTGACTTTAAGGATAGAAAATGCAGGAACAGGAACTGCAAAATCAATAAGAATTTATGTGGACCATTTGTTTCAAGGATTAAAACAATCTTTCATTGGAACTCTTAAATCAGAAGAGGATGGGCCCGCAATTTTAACTTTTATTGTTGATAAAGCAGGAGAATATACAATTCCAGTTACTATTTCATATAAAGATGACTTTGGTGATGGAGAAATAAAAACAGATATAAATCTTAATGTATTAGAGAAATCTTCAAATATTGGAGAAATTATTTTAACTATAATTATTATTGCATTTATTGCATGGGGGGTTTATTATTTCTTTAAGATAAAAAAATCAAAAGACAAAATGATTCACCAACTCCTTAAAGGAAATAATATTGAACATAAAGATTTAGCTCCTGTTAAAAAAAAGAAAAATAAAAAATCCTCAAGGGGAAAATAAGGGAGAATGCTTAATGATATTAATGTTGGATTACTTAGCGCAAAGAGTTCTATAAAAAGAGGGAATAAAAAAACTTTGATATTTATTATTTTTGTTTTAGCATTAATTTTTATGAATTTGGTTTTTTTGCCTTCAATGATTGGTGGAATTTCAGGAATGTTTACAGTGTTTATGCAATATCCTTATGGAGATATTGTTGTTGAGCCAAGCGAGGATAATACTTACATAAATAATGCAGATAATGTTTTACAAATAGTAAGGGCTGTTCCAGAAGTAAAAGCTGCAACAAAAAGATTGGATGTTGGGGCATCCATAAAATATAAACAAAAAGTTGTTGGTTCAACTATAACCGGATTGATGCCTTCTGAAGAAGAGGATGTTTCTAATTACCCTAATATTATAAAAGAAGGAGACTTTTTAGGAGACCTTTCTCGAGATGAAATAATAATTGGTGCCATGCTTGTAGAAGGTTATTTTGGTTCTGAAATTTATGATAATCTTGGCGGAGTAAGAGTTGGTTCCCTTGTTGATGTGACGTACAGCAACGGAGTTGTGAGAACTTACAAAGTAAAAGGAGTTATGGAAGGAACATTTGAACTAATTGACCTTAATGCTTTAATGCATTATAAAGAAATTGAAGATGTATTTGGACTTGGTGGGAAAGAAGCAACTAGTGTTGTTATAAAGTTAAAAGACAATTCTGATTCAGAAAAAGTAAAAGAAAAAATAATTGGAGCAGGAGTTAAAGAGCCGGTTTTTACGAGCGATGAAAAGTCTGATGCAATATTAAGACAGGCAATGCAAAGCATTGGGATGATAGATGTTGTGTCTAAATTTGTGAGTTTAATTATTGGAGCAGCTTTGATTTTAATTATCATTTACATTAATGTTCTAAATCGGAAAAAAGAAATAGGCATCTTAAAAGCAATTGGAATTACCCCTAGTTCAATTGTAATATCTTATGCTTTCATTAGTATGTTTTATGTATCAATGGGAATACTTGCGGGATTGGTTTTGTATTTTGTACTTATGTATTATTTTATTGTAAATCCTGTGACGTTTTATGACACTATAAAAATTATTCCAGAAATTCAAGGCGGATTAATAATTAAAAGTATATCTACTATGCTTGTTATGTCTGTTGTTGCAGGAATTCTTCCTGCATGGAGAGTTTCAAAAGAAAGTATATTGGAGGCAATTTGGGGAAGATGAAATGAAAGACGAAAAAACATTAATCAAAGTAAAAAATATGGAAAGATATTACAAGTCAGGAGAAGGAGTTGTTAAAGCGATTAATGGTGTTAGTTTTGATATTAAGAGACGAGAGTTTGTTGCAATTGTTGGCGCTAGTGGAAGCGGGAAGACGACAATGTTAAGAATTCTTGGGCTAATGGACAATCCAACAAAAGGAACTTATTCAGTTCAAGGATTAAGTGTGGAAGAACTCCCCGAAAATGAAAGAACATATTATAGATTAACTCAATTAGGTTATGTGTTCCAAGACTATGCTTTAATTAATGAAATGAGTGCTTTAGAGAATATATATATTGTATCTTTAATGGAAGGGAACTTGAAAAAAGAGTCGATAATAATTGCTCAAGAAGCACTTGACAAAGTTGGATTGAGCAGTATGGGAAACAGGATTCCAGATGAACTTTCAGGAGGAGAAAAACAAAGAGTTGCTATTGCGAGAGCCATTTCTAAAAAACCAGCGATTTTATTTGCTGATGAACCTTGTGCAAATCTGGACACAATTAATTCAAAACAAGTTCTTGAAGTTCTTAAAGAATTAAATGAAAAATTTGGACAAACAATTGTAATGGTAACTCATGAACCATGGCATTTAAAATATGCTTCAAGGGTGATTGAATTAAAAGACGGAAAAATAATTAGCGACAAAAAACTAAAAAGTAAATATTAATAAAATTTATAAATGCCAATTCCCTTTATAAAACATGGAAAAAAAAGAAATTGGGCTTGTTTCCAGTTACTTTGAACATGTAGGTGTTGCAGCAATAAAACTTTCGGGAAAATTAGATGTTGGGGACAAAATTCATATAAAAGGGAATACAACTGACTTTGAAAAAAAAATAGACAGTATGCAAATAGAAAGAGTAGGAATAAAAAAAGCAAAGAAAGGCGACCACATTGGAATAAAAGTTCCTGAAAAAGTAAGACCAAACGACAAAGTTTTCTTAGTTAAATAGATGTAAAATTTATAAACAAGTTATTTTTAATTTTAATAGTTTAGCTTATGCAGTAATATTGGTTTTTCGCGCAACTTCCATCGGAGGCTCTTAAAGAAGTTGCCCACCAGAACAGAAAAGGAGATTCCAAAGAACCATTGGTTCTTTTATGCCCCGATAGTTCAGAGGCCAAGAATGCCGCCCTCTCAAATAAGAATGATAATGTTTGAATTAAGCAAAATTTGATTTAAACAATAAGAAGAGGTGACCAAATCTCGGTGAGAGATGAGGTCTATGCATCTCAATGCAACTTCCTCTTGAAGAAAAGTTAAAAAAACTTTTCGCACGCACAGAGAAATCTGTGCATGGAGATAGGCGGTGACCCGTGTTCGAATCACGGTCGGGGCGTATATTCTTTCTGCTACATTGATACAAAAGTACGAAGAATTAAGTCTTAAACTCCACAATAATAATATTTAAATAAGCTGTTTTTATAAAATTATTATGAACAATCAAACATTAGTTGAAAAAACCCAAGACGTATCTCCTGTAATAACTATGAATGAAAGAGATTATCTAAATAGCATGATGCCGGAAGTATAAGGCAAGAAGAATATACTTGTGTTTCGGGATGTGCAAATTGTTGTAGTTGTGGTGGAAACGATTACCTTCCAACTAAGCAATAATTTTAAAATAATCTCCTAGAAAAAGAGTTCTATATTAGTAAATTCGTAAAATGCCAAAACAACAAATCTTTTTGCAATGGGATTCAACAAACAATTGTAATCTTAAATGCCGTCATTGTTATCATGGAAGAGAAGGGCAAGAAAAACATTTCCAAAAAGAAGAGGATTTAATAAGTTTAATTGAAGTTAAAAGTATGCTTGATGATCTTTCTAAAACCGCTAAAAGATGGAATATGATTCCAAGATTTCATATTTCTGGAGGAGAACCTCTTATGAGAAAAGATTTACAATCAATTTTAGAATATTCTCAATTAAAAGAAATTTCTACAAGACTTTTAACTAATGGAACTTTAATTACTCCAGAAAAAGCTAGGATGTTTAAAGAAAAAGGAATGAAAAGATTACAAATATCTCTTGATGGAAATAAAGAAAAACATAATTATATCCGGCAAAAATCTTATGCTTTTGATAGGGCTATACGAGGAATCAAAAATAGTCAAAATGCTGGAATTGGTGTTACAATTTCTTTTACTGCAATGCAATCAAATAAAACAGATATTGAACAAGCAATCAAATGTTCTATTGAAGCAGGTGCAGATGTCTTTGGAATCCAATCATATGTTCCAGATAAAAGAATTGGAATTAAAGATCCAGAATTTATTGATGCACAAGGAACATATGAAATCTACAAAAATCAGAGGGAATTAGATAAAAAATATGGTAACAAAATAAGATTATTGGAAACAGAAGTTTTATGGAATTTAATGCATAATGACGATACCTTAAAAAAAACTTCAAGGGAAACTGAAAAATTTTTAGGAGGATGCGGGGCAGGCTATTCTGGAATTTCAGTCCTTTCTAATGGAAGAGTTTATCCTTGCAGAAGACTCCCAATAAATATGGGACACATTAGTGAAGGAATAGTTAATCTTATGACTGAAAAAGAAATTATGCATAATCTTAGGGATTTAGCCCAAATGAAAAAAAACACAGATTGCGACTATGTTCCTCATTGTAAGGGATGTAGGGCAATTGCTTATGCAACCACAGGAGATTATATGGCTAAAGACCCTATGTGTTTTAGAAACTTAGTTAAATTAACCGACCTTAAAGAAATGTATATAGAAGATGCAACTAGCCAAACCAATAATTGTTGATAGTTTAAATAAATTAAATCCAAAATCAGTATTAGATTTAGGTTGTGGATTATGTAACTTTTCTAAAAAATTTATTGATAAGGGTATTAAAGTAATTGGAGTTGATAAAACACCAACGACTAAATCAAAAGAAAATTTCACTTTTATACAACAGGATATACTTAATTTTAATTTAGAACCAAAATATGATTTAATTATAGGCACAGGAATTTTACATTTTTTAAAAAAAGAAGAAGCAAATCTTTTAATAAAAAAAATGCAGGTAAATACACTTGTGGAAGGGCATCATTTCTTAATTTGTATGTCTAACAAAGAAAAACCAAATAAGAAAATCCATTTTTATCCTAATAAAGAGGCCTTAAATAAATTGTACTCTGGTTGGGAAATAATTCATAATAAGAATTGTTTATCTAAGAAACATGGTGAGAATAATTCTCAACATAAAATGATTATATTCCTTGCTAAAAAATCTAAGAATGATCGGATTGAATAGAAATAACTCGAGAATTGAAAAAATTGAAGGGGAAAAGATTGTAACTAAATTCCATAAAAAACCAATTTTTTTCCAAAGAGAATTATTCTTTTATAATTTATTTAAAACAAATCCCTTAATTAAAATTCCAGAAATTTATTCTTCTAAAAAAAATGATCTTAGTTTACAGACATATTTTATTGAATCAGAAGAAAAGGATTTTTTTAAAATCGCTGAAGAATGGGCAAAAGTTCACTCATATTTTTTAAATAAAATAACCAAAGAAAATCCTTTATTAATCAAACATGATCTTGAAGAAGTTTCTAAATATCTTTCTAAAAATATTTCTCTTTTTGGTAAATTAGGAACAGAAGTTCAAAAGAAAATTTCCTCTCCTAAAATGAATAAAACTCTCCTTACAATTCTCCATGGAGATTTACAAAACAAAAACATGGTTACGTCTGAAGGAGAAAATTATTACTTTGATTTCGAATTAGGAGGAATTGGACACCCAGCAAGAGATGTGGCCTCAATAATAATCTCAAATCCAGATAAAAAGAGAGAAATAATTGAAATCTACAAACAAAATAGTAAATTCAATTATCCTGGAATTGGAGAAGATATAAATCAATGGTTAATTGCAAGAGCCGCCCAATTATATTTAATTTTTGAAGCAAGAGAGGGTACAATTGAACAAAAAAGAAAAATTAAAGATAAGTTGTCTAAAATAATAGAAAATAATTAATTAAACTTTCCCCTCAATCTAATATACTATTAGAGGTAACTAAACATAATTTCAAATATTTATCGCTCTAGAACTATAGTATTAATATGTATTCAGGGATGTTTACCAAAAGTAGTTATTGATAACTAAATATTTTTAGTTGAATTAAAGTTGTAGTTTTGATACAAGATGTAAGAAAATGAAAAAATTCCTTCTTTTAATAAGGTTTTTATATATTGTTTCTTTTTTTTTAATATAATGGTTTTACAAAATCCTACAGAATATGAAAAAAAGAAGACATTAGTTTTTCTTGTAAGACACGGAGATAGAATCCATATTCCAAATAATCCTAATCTTAGTTTGAAAATTCTTGGTCCTGGTTTAAGTACTTTGGGCAAAAAACAATCAAGAGAAGTTGCAAAAAAATTCTCTAAAATAAAAAAAGAAATTGATGTCTTATATTCAAGTGAGATGATAAGGTCTATCGAAACTGCAAGAGAAATTGGAGAAAAAATTAATAAAAAACCATTAATTTATGAAGGAATTAATGAATTTAATAAGTTTATTTGGGAAAAAAAGGTTTATCATAAAAATTTTTGGAAGAATTATAAGTTGCATAAAATATCACTTAAAAAATTTGATGAAATTCTTGCAAAAAATAAAGAAAAAGTAATAATAATTGTTGCACATGGAAATATAATAAAAGGAATAATTGGAAATAAACTTGGATTGAAAATGAATCAAATTAAAAAATTTAGTTATGATAATTGTGCAGTTACTCTTGTAAGATTTAAAGGAAAAAAATTAGAGCGTATTTATTATTTTAACAATCTAGGAAATATTGAAATATCAAAAAATATATAAACTCCACCGTCTTTAAACTAACAATAAAACATTCCGAATATAAATCATATGAGGAAATGTGGCAGTTCTAATATATCCCCGGTCGGGGCGTTTTATGGTAAAGTTATTAAAATTATTAATTCTCAATAATTTAATGAAAAAAAACATTCCAAAAATAATGAGTATACTTTATAAAAAATACCCTTCTAATAGCAAAACAACTTTAAATCGCATGAGAAATGAAAATGCAATTTCCATCGAAGGCTCTGAGAGAAATCGTTTATGCCCCTTGGGTACGAACGGAACAGGAAGGAAAATTAAAAGAAAATCGCTTAGGGTGTCTTCAAAATCTAATGCATATAAAATATTAATATCTTGCTTACTCTCATTAAGAACAAAAGATGAAAACACAGAAAAAGTTTCAAAAAAGCTTTTTGTAGTTGCAGACACGCCTAAAAAAATTTCAAGACTTCCAATAAAAAAATTAGAAAGATTAATTTTCTCTTCGGGACATTATCATAAAAAAGCCAAAACATTAAAAAATGTTTCAAAAGTCTTAATTGAAAAATACAATTCAAAAGTTCCAAATTCAAAAGAACAATTACTTTCAATAAAAGGCATAGGTCCAAAAACCGCAAATATTGTTTTAGCATTTGCTTACAATCAGCTTGTTCTTCCAATAGACACACATTGTCATAGAATTCCAAATCGGCTTGGTTGGGTAAAAACAAAAATACCAGAACAAACAGAAAAACAACTTGAAAAAATTCTCCCTAAAAAATACTGGAGAGAATTCAACGCAATCTTTGTTCAGTTTGGAAGAGAAACTTGCCAATCTGTTTCTCCTTGGTGCTCAAAATGCCCAATTAATAAATATTGCCCAAGAATAAATGTAAAAACAAGCAGATAACTTTTTAAATCAAATTAATTTTCAATTCCTATGAAGAGAAGCTCAAGAAGATGGAAAAAAAAAGGTCAGATGCGTTGGAAGTGGCAACGTAAAAGACTTAGAAAAGAAAAGCATAAAAGGAAGTTAAGAAGAGCTAGAAGCAAATAATTCTCTAAAACCCTTCTCAACCACAGAAATCTTTATTAACTAATTTCAAATAAACTAATTATGGAAAGCACTATTTGGACAGAAAAATATCGTCCTTCTACTTTTCAAGAATTAGTAGGGCAGGAAAACATTGTAAAAAGAGTTGAGGCATTAACAAATTCATTGAATATTCCTCATTTATTGTTAGCAGGACCAGCAGGAACAGGGAAATCAACTTTAGCATTAATTGTTGTAAAAGAACTTTTTAAGCAAAACTGGAAGGAAAATTATCTTGAATTAAATGCATCTGATGAAAGGGGGATTAATGTTGTGAGAGAAAAAGTCAAAAACTTCGCGAGAACAAAATCAATTGGAAATGTGTCATTTAAAGTAATTTTCTTAGATGAAGCAGATGCCTTAACACCAGAAGCTCAACAGGCACTTAGAAGAACAATGGAAAACTATTCAGCAACTTGCAGATTTATTTTGTCTTGTAATTACTCTAGCAAAATCATTGACCCTATCCAATCAAGATGTGCAATTTTCAGATTCAAACTTTTAGAGAAAAAAGACATTGAAAAAGTAATAAATGATATTGCACAAAAAGAAAATCTAACAATCACTCCTGAAGCAATAGAAATCCTTTATGAAGGAAGTGAAGGTGATTGCAGACGATGCATCAATCTCATCCAATCAACAGCAGCAATTTCCCCATTAATAACTCCTGAACTTCTCTCAACAATAATTTCAAATGCAAAACCAAAAGACATCAAAGTTGTTCTAGATTACGCACTTTCTGGAGATTTTCAAAAATCAAGAGAAAAACTTTTAGACATCATGTTAAAAGAATCAATTTCAGGGCAAGAAGTAATCAAAGCAATTCAAAAAGAAATCTGGAATCTTCCTGTAGAACCAGAAATAAAAGTAAAGCTCACAGAAAAAACAGGTGAAACAGAATTCAGAATTGTCGAGGGTTCAGACCCTTTTATACAATTACAATCCTTATTAGCAAGTTTTGTGCTTGCTGGTTTAGGGAAAGATTAAAATGAAAATTATGATTTTATGTAGTAAACACTTTTATCATAATATTCCGAAAATTAAATAATAATAAATCAAGATTTAACAAAAATAAAATGACTTTTGACGTGCGATTTCCATCAGAGGCTCTTAAAGAAATTGCTTCACAGGAACAGGAAGGGAAAATAGAAAAAAACCGCTTAGATTGTTTTCATTGGGCAGAAAAATACAGACCAAAAAAATTTGAAGAAATTAAAGGGCAAGAAATTGCATTAGTAAATATAAAAAAATTTATTGAAGAGTTTAATCTTGGAAAATTAACAAAAAGACCAAAAAAAGCCTTGGTTCTGCATGGGCCTCCTGGAACAGGCAAGACAACAATCGCGTATGTAATTGCAAAAGAAACTAATTCAGAAATTTTTGAATTAAATGCTTCAGATTTTAGAAATAAAATAAAAATTCAGGAAATTTTAAAACCTGCAATTGAACAAAAATCATTAATTAAAAAAAACAAAATAATCTTAGTAGACGAAGCAGATGGAATAAGTGGATATTATGATAGAGGAGGAATAAGAGAATTACTAAACTTAATCACTTATTCTAAATATCCAATAATAATTACTGCAAATGACATATGGAATAAAAAATTAAAAGACCTTAGAAAAAAATCAGAACTTATTCAGTTAAATAAAATAAATTACAATTCAATAAAAGAAATCTTATTTTCAATATTAAGAAAAGAAAATCTTTTCATAAATAACAATTTAGTAACAAGTATTTCAATAAAGGCGAATGGGGATGTTAGGGCGGCGATAAATGATTTACAATCTGTTGCTAAAATGGAAGACCCTTCAGAGATGACTCTTGACAAACGAAATAAAAAACAAAGTATTTTTGATGTGTTGAAAAAAGTGTTCAAAACAAAACCAACAAATGATTTATTAGGAATCTATGATTCTGTGAATATGTCTACTGATGAAATAATTTTATGGATAGAAGAAAACATTCCTGCTGAATACCAAGGAGAAGAACTTGCAAAAGCATATGAAATATTAAGCAAAGTTGATTTATTCAAAGGAAGAATCTATAAACAACAATACTGGAGATTTTTAGTTTATGAAAATATTTTTTTAAGTTATGGAATTTCTGCTGCAAAAAAAGATGTTAAAACAAATTTCACACATTACCAAAGACCAAGCAGGATTTTAAAAATCTGGCTTAACAATCAAAGAACAGCAAAGAAAAAATCCATTGCTCAAAAATACGCTCAGTTAGTTCATGTTGGAGAAAAAAGAGCAATGAATGAATTTCCTATAATAAAACAAATCATAAAATCAAATCCTGAGATTCAAAAAGAACTAAAATTAAATGAAGAAGAAGTTGGGTATTTAGAAAGATGAATATTGAAAGTATATACTAAAGTAAATAAATACTTTTAAATTTGTTTGCAATAAAAAATTTATGGGAAAAAAAGCAAGCACTCTTTTAAAAGAGATTATTAAAGATAATCAAAATACTACAGACGAATACCTTTCTAAAGAAAAAGCCCCTGCTTATGGATTTTTAACAGAAAACAAAAAAGGAGTAACTCAATTTATATGGTTTGATCATCTCCATGTTATTATAAACGACCCTGTGATGATTAATGAGTTGGGTGGAGGATGGTTGATTAAAAATAAATTGCAACATTCTCCAGTATTTTATCTTATTAAGTATGAAGACAATCATCTTTACATAGTTGGAGAAAGAGAAAATTTTTGGGAAATTAATGCAGCAGAAAAATTTCTATTAGCTGATAAAAAAAACTTAAAAGAAACTAAAGGATTAAAAGAAAAAATTGAAGATAGCTCTTTGCTCATTACAAAGAATAGGCTAGAATACATTAAAAAAGTATTCCCTCAAACTAATATTTTCGTAGAAAAAGACAGAGAAAGTTCTCATCTTTACTTTTTTGAGGATGACCTTAAAGCAGTTCTTGCTCCAGTTAGGTTTTAAGAATTATTATTCTCAAGAACATTCAACACTGAGCCCCGGTATCAGAACCTGTTCCTTCCCAACCAAAACCAGGACTTGGGCTTGTAGAAGATAATTCTGTATTACATTCTTCAGGAGCAATATTAAACGCTGAACAAATTGTATCAAGATAACTTGCTGAATCTCTTCCTGATTGAATTTTGACACCATTAATAATTAAACTAGGACTACCTGTAACACCATAACCTTCGCTTAATATGGAATCTTCTTCATAGTATTCATCTGCTTTTACACCTAAAACACAATTATTCATTTTGTTTTTATCAATTCCAACTTTCGTAACGCATCTGTCAAAATCTCCATCTTCTAAAAAGCACTCCAAATAATCATAATATTTATCTGATTGCTCCTCCCTTATACAAACTTGTCTAGGAGTTTCAGTTTCTTCTGGTTCATGCATAAAATAATGAACAAATCTAATTTTAGCATCAATAGTATCTCCCAAAGCCTTTATTGCAGGAATAATTCCCTTCTCAGACTGAGTTCCATAAGGACAATGTGTCATTACAAACAATTCAACAACGGGTTTATCAGATTTAATAACTTCAGAAGAAGATGTTTGTTGAGAAGATTCTTCATCAATTACTGATAAAGGAATTAAACTTGAAGTAAAATATTCCCCATTCTTTGTAACATACAAGGGAATTTCCTGATCTTGAAACAAAATAGTAACTTCATAGAAAGTTCCATCATCTTTTACACCAATAACTTCTGCATCAGATCCTTGGGATTCAACAAAATTAAGAACAGCATTTTTAGCATCATCTTCAGAAATAACCCCTCCAGTAACACTTCCAAAATTTCCAATCATTAATATTAAAACAAAAATTCCAAGAACAAATGTTGAAAGAATCCATGGGTTCTCCCTAATTTTTTTAGTAAGTTTGCCTTCTTGATGAATTTGAATCTCTTCGTCACTTTTTTTTTCTGGAATTTTATTTTTTTCTTCCATCCTGAATTATATGAAAATCCTTTTAAAAACATTTTGGTGAAATTAATGCAATTACAATTAATTAAATTAATATCAAAACAATTAAAAATCTCCTTAACTCTTTTTAATTATGTATGAAATAATAACAGGAAGAAACCAATCAGACAAAAAAATATTTGGTGATAAAGGACTTATCAATATTGGAAAAGGTTATGTGAAAATGGGGCAATACACTTCCTTGAGCAATAAAATTCTTATGGACATTGCACGAAGCCATGTTATCCTCGTAGCAGGAAAAAGAGGTTCTGGAAAATCCTACACCTTAGGAGTCATAGCAGAAGAACTTTCTAATCTCCCAAAAGAAACAAGCCAAAATATCTCCTCTTTAATCTTTGATACAATGGGAATTTACTGGACAATGAAAAATCAAAATGAAAAAGATAAAGAATTATTACAGGAATGGAACTTAAAACCAAAAAATCTTCCTGTAAGAATATTTGTCCCATTTGGACATTATGATGATTATCTCAAAAAAGGAATTCCTGTTGATGAAAAATTCGCATTAGACATCACAGAACTAAACACAGAGGATTGGGTAATAACATTTGGATTGGATTTGATAAATCCTGTTTCAATTTTAATTGAAAGAACATTAAATAAATTAAAAGCAAAAGGAAACTTCAACATTCAAGATATAATCTTAAATTTAGAACATGATCACAAAACTTCAATAGAAATAAAAAATGCTGCAGTGAGTTTGTTTGAAGCAGCAGATAATTGGGGCGTTTTCGCAAAAGACAAACAATCAACGCAAATAAAAGATTTAATTTCTGCCGGCACAACTTCTGTTTTGGATTTAAGCGTTTACAATTCAATCGGGGCGTTTAATATAAGAGCATTAGTAATAAGTTTAATCTCAAGGAAAATTTTTAACCAAAGAATGGACGCTAGAAAAAAAGAAGAAGTGGAATCTGTATCTCAAAGACTTTCATTTTCTTCGCAAGAGAAAAAAGAAAATCCTTTGGTTTGGCTTTTCATAGATGAAGCTCACGAGTTCCTTCCTCTTGATAGAAAAACTCCTGCAACAGATGCCTTGATTCAATTATTAAGAGAAGGACGGCAACCAGGAATTTCAGTGGTCTTGGCAACACAGCAACCTGGAAAAATCCACAAAGATGTGATGACTCAATCAGATGTTGTAATTTCACATAGGGTAACTTCCCAGCAAGATCTCGAAGCATTAAATTCAATTATGCAAAGCTATCTTCTTGACAGCATAAAAAAATATATGGATGAACTTCCAACATTAAAAGGTTCTGCAATAATCCTTGATGATAACTCAGAAAGAATTTATCCAATACAAATTCGTCCAAGATTTACATGGCACGGAGGAGAAGCTCCAACAGCCGTGAAAATTGAAAAAAGATTATAAGAAATTTGGAGGAGTGCCACTGGCATGGCGAACGATTTCGTGGTAGGGACAAAATTAAAATCAATACCTATGCGGGGTCGGAAGTTGGTGAAGCACCAACTACTGTTAAAATTATAGGAAAGTTTAAAAAGACGTAACTTCAGAGTAACAATATGGAAACAAAAATTAACTCACAAGAAGAAAACAGTATGCCTTATTTAATTAAAAGTATTCTAGATAAAGGAATAATAAAAGATTTTTCAAGTAGGAAAATTCACAAAAGAAGGATTCACCCAACTGAAAAAGAAATGATTCAAGAAGTAGAAGATTTTTATGATAAATATTTTCCGAATAATTAATTAACCTTAAAATCAACCCTAACCCTAACCTTATAAGGTGCAATTTCTCCTGCGTGCTTTATTTTTAAAATTTTAATTTTCTTTTTTGCGTGCGAAGCTTCTTGTTTAATCTTCTCTACAATTAAATCCTCTTCACCAACTTTACAAAAATCATAATAATAAATTCTAGTTTTCTTCTTGCTTAACATAAATGCCTGCTCAAGAAAACTATCTTTCAATCTCGGACGAGGCATAACTATCACATCAAACTTTGCCCTTTGTAAAAATTCTTGAAAAGAATTTTTCGGGGTACGCCCTTGGGTGCTAACGCTAGACTTTACAGCTTTCTTAACATCTCCAGGAACAATCTCAACTTTATTTTTTAAATTATTTCTTTCAACATTTAATTTAGCATACTTATTTGCTTCTCTATTTATCTCATTAGAATAAATTTTCTTAGCCTTAGAATTTTTTCCAATAACAATTGAAAAAGGTGCAACACCTGCAAACATCACTAAAACTTTTTCGTTCTTTTTAATCTTATCTGCAATTTCTTTTCTCTCATTACTTAACCGAGGAGAAAAATAAGTCGTGTCAACATTAAAACGAAAAACACATCCGTTCTCCCTATACAAAACTTCTTTAGTTTTCTCTCCAGCTAAATGCTTTGTTTTCATCTTTCTCAATCTCCCTTTAAACTTCCCAGACTTCTCTAAAACAGTTGTAACTGCTTTATTTTCCTTTAAAATTTTCTTTGCAAATTTTCGCTTATCACTTAATTTAAAATTATCATGAAAATTTACAATTGCAATATTTCCTAAAACACTAAATGAACGTTGTTTCGTCTGGCTACGCTTGGACAGACGAGTTAAAATATTTGATTTTTGTCTCATAATTAAAACAAGAATCTAATATTTTTAAAACCATTTATCAAGCCCCTTTTGTTTCTGCTTTTCCTCAATTCCCTTCAATCTTTCTAATTGCTTATCCACTCTTTCCTCTGAAAAATTATGTCTCTCAACTAAAATCTCTTTTATCTTTTCTTCATCAACTTTCTTAAAATTAAATTCAGAATCAACAACTTCTGGCTTATGAAATAATTCAAAAATCTCCTTCCAATCAAACCTGTCCTCCTCGCTCAAACCCATCATCTGCTCCTCAACACTCTCAAAAATCAAAACAGGTTGCTTATATTTCCTAACAATATCCAACGCCCTTTTCTGCCCAATTCCAGGGAGCCCCTTAGGATTATAATCTGTTCCAACTAAAATCCCAAGGCAAATCAACTGATCCAAATCAATCTCCAATGAATTCAAAACATCATCTAGTCTAATCAACTCAATTTTAATCTCAACATAACCTGAGTAAGTTTTCCTCTTCCTGGATAAAGTAAGATTCCTAATTAATTTAGGTGCTCCAAAAAGCAAGCTGTCATAATCTTGGCTCGCGCTCGCATAAACTTCTTCCTTAACTTTACAAAGATGAGCCGCCTCTGCTTCGCCTTCTCCCAACGCCTGAACAACAGGAATCCCCATTGCCTTCAAGAGTTCCTTACTTTCTTCAATTATCTCGCCATCAAGACGAACCATTTGTGAGCTATATTTTTTCATCCCAGACAAATCCTCTTCTTGTTTTGCATTTTCATATTTTTCTTTAGCCAAATCCCGATTTCCTTCTCGTTTCTCATGTGTTTTCGATTTTAAATCAGGAGCAACCCCATCAAAAACATAAACCAACTTCATTCCTTCAGAAAGCAATGCAATATTTCTATAAAAAATCCCAGAAAGGTGACTCGTAACTTTTTTATTATCATCCATCAAGGGGGTTCCATCATATTGTCGAATCGTAGATAAAAATTGATATAACACGTTAAATGCATCAACACATAAAGTTTTGTCTTTCAACTCTACAACTTCAATTTCCTTCCGAGGTATTATGTCTTTTATGTTTAATCCCATAAAATTTAGAAGTATAAGAAATATAAATAATTATTGATTTATTCTGCTCTCTGCATATCCCATAATTTTATTAAATAAAGCATCAGCACTCAAATAATTCATCTCACAAACAGGCTGTCTCCCCCTATCACCAAATCTTCCTGGAAAATATTTTATTAATAATCCCATTTTATTATCTGAACTTGCTCCTATATTTGAAATTAATTTCCCCCCTTCATCATAAAAATCTTTATACCTTTTATTAGGAACACTTCTTTTCCTAATTCTCTTTTTTTCCCCAATAATGGCTTTTTCTAAACCTCTTTGATTTAAATTAAATTTCCTATCTGCTTGACCTAACTCAGAAAGCTCTAAGATTTCAGGAGTAATACCTAACTTATCACATACTTCAATATATTTAATACCATCCCAATCTCCTACAGATTTAATCTTTTCCTTCTCTAATTCCATAAAATATTGCTCATTTTTCATAATATTGTAACTACTTAATAAGAGTATATAAATATTTCGTTTAATAAAATAACCTCTTCTAAAAAAATATAAAAAGCCATTATTATTCATTGTCTTATGAAACTAATAAACAAAACAAAAACAGTTATAGATAATTGGTCCTCAATTAAAGCTTCTGATGCACCTGAGTTAAAAGAAATAACAATTAATTCAAAAAACACAGCACCATTAGTTTTAGATATCCAAAAAAATAATTGCAATAAAGAAACAAGACCGCGGTGTGTTGAATGTTTATATACTGCATGGCATATAATAAATGCTCCTAGAACAAAAAGAAATGCAACACTAACAAAGGCAGATTTAATTAAGATTAAATAATAAACTTATTTCAATGAAAACAAATTTTATCCCAATTGATTATGATTTTTTCGATTTTCAAGGAAAAAATTATGCTAAAATCATTGGAAGAAACAGCCAAAACCAAAGAATCTGCATAATAGACTCTTGCCCAATTTATTTCTGGGCCATTATAAAAAATAATTTAAAACAAGAAAAAATAAATAAGTTAATAAAAAGGTTAAAAAAAATAAAATTAGATTCAAAAGGAAGAAACACAAAAGTTGAATCAATAGAACTGCATGAAAAAAAATTCTTAGGGAAAAAAGTCAAAGCACTAAAAATTTTCGGAACAAACTACAAGGATTTACATGAGATTGTAAATAAATTGGGAACTCCAGAAATAGAAAAAAGAAGAGGATATGATTTAGGACTCACAACACATTACATAATAGAAAAAAATATTTTACCTTTAAACTGGTATGAAATTTCTGGAGAAGTTTTAAACAATTCTTTAGAATTCGGAGGAATAGATTCTATTTTGGAAGTTGATTTATGTTTAAAATTAGAAAAATCAAAAAAAATTCCAGACAAAAAATTCAAGCCAAAAATACTTTCTTATGACATTGAAACAGATTCATTAAAAATTGGTGAAGGAGAAATATTAATGATTTCACTAGTTTCAGATAATTTCAAAAAAGTCCTAACTTGGAAAAAAACTTCTGAAAAAAAACAAAGTTATGTTGAGTATGTAAAAGATGAAACAGAACTTTTGGAAAAATTTGTAAAATATGTTAAAAAAATTTCTCCAGATTTTCTTACAGGATATTTTTCAGACGGTTTTGACATGCCATATTTAAAAGCCAGAGCAGAAAAAAACAAAATAAAACTTCCATTAGGTTTAGACGGAACCCAACCAAAATTCTCAAGAGGAATAAACTTAACAGGAAAAATAAATGGAATTGTTCATATTGACCTATTAAAATTTTTAAGAACTACTTACGCCCAATATATGCAATCAGAAACACTATCATTAAATGAAGTTTCAAAAGAATTTCTCGGAGACATGAAAAAAGATTTTAAGATAAAACATTCATCAAAACTCAAAGAAACAGATTGGAAACAATATTACGAATATAACTTACATGATTCAGTCTTAGTCTTTAATTTATTTAAAAAATTCTGGCCAGACTTATTAGAATTTTCAAGAATTATACAAGAACCAATTTTTGAAATCTCACGAAATGGTTTGTCAAAACAAGTTGAATCTTACATTTTGCATAATTTAAAAAATTTTAATGAAATTCCAGAAAAACGCCCAACTTATGATGAAATTCGTGAAAGACGAGAAAGACCACATTCAAAAGGAGCATTTGTCTTTGAACCAAAGCCAGGACTTTATAAAAAAATAGCAATATTTGACTTTACATCAATGCACACAAGTATAATTGTATCATTTAATTTATCAAAAGCAACACTTTTAGAAAAAAGGGGAAAAAATTCTTATGAATCTCCAGAAATAAATTACAAAGGAACATTAACGAAATTCTATTTTGAAAAAAAACCAGGATTTTTCCCAATACTTATAAAAGAAATTTTTGAAAAGAGAAAACAATTTAAAACAGAATACAAAAAAAATCCTAATACAATCACTCAAGCACGAAGCAATGCTTTCAAACTTTTATCCGCATCAGTTCATGGTTATATTGCTTTTTTCGGCGCAAGATATTTTTCAGCAGAAGCATCAAACTCCATCCTCGCTTTTGTTCGAAAATTAAACAAAGAAATAATTGAAAAAACAAAAAAACAAGGATATAAAGTTATCTACGCTGATACAGATAGTGTTGCTTTTTCATTAGGAAACAAAACCCAAAAACAAGCTCTTGAATTTTTAAAGAAATTAAACACAAAACTCCCAGGAATTATGGAACTTGAATCAGATGGATTTTTTGAAAGGGGCTTATGGGTTACAACTCGCGCTGGAACAACAGGTGCAAAGAAAAAATATGCTTTAATAGACAAACAAGGAAAAATAAAAATAAGAGGTTTTGAAACAGTTCGAAGAGATTGGTGCAAAATAGCAAGAGAAGTTCAAAACAAAATTATCAG
>Ga0075116_10000445_pt1 | contig 19202 bp, 18 predicted proteins | sample AntAceMetag02UKC_FD_69786 | JGI IMG/M metagenome (GOLD analysis project Ga0075116, IMG submission 69786) | Saline lake microbial communities from Ace Lake, Antarctica- Antarctic Ace Lake Metagenome 02UKC | ecosystem: Environmental > Aquatic > Non-marine Saline and Alkaline > Saline | place...
GAAAAGAGCCAAGGGTGATGAAAGCGTTGCTGTCCGTGAAGATATAAAGAAAACGACAAAAGAGATCGCAGAGATTACAGCAGAGATGAGTGGTTATGATGAGGATGACGAACCCGCGCCACTCCCAAAGTCACTAAAACAAGCCCATTATGGAGGGCTTGGTATCCTGCTCTGGTTTATGCACGGAAGCTGGAAGGATAAGGATTTAGAGGAGTGGACGGGACATTTAAACCGTACAGTAGAGAGGATCCGCAGGGAAGGGTTTAGCGTTGTAGATTTCTGGGTCTGGGTCTGTAACGGGAAGGCGGGTAACTGGTATTCAAACAAGAAGATTCCATTTGAGATTGTAAATGGTAAAGTTAATTTCAACAGTGGAGAACCTAAATGGTGGAAGCGATTTAATATCTTTCTTGAAATTCTCCATCGCTGGGACTTAGAGCCTTCAATATGCCCGCTCCCAACTGCTTATACTCAATGGGCTTTCAAGAATAATTTACAGGGGATAACTTCTTTTTGGGAAAAAACCGCTTTAATACACCAGGTTGTTTTTGTTAGGCGATTAATAAAAGCAATTCAATATCGTTATGGCTCAGATTCTATGCCTTGGATAAAAGCAAATAATGAGCTTAACAATCATGGCGACAATGCAACGGGAGCTATGTACGCCAAATGGCACGTAGATCTATTCGATGGCATACAATATCTTTTCCCAGAGAAAGATGATGTGAGCAGATGGATATTAAACACCGATACTTGCGAATGGATGCTTTTTCCTTTCGCTTATGACGAAACCAAAGAATTCAGGGGCTATAGATTAGGGCAGGGTAGGTTTTTGAGAAACGGAAGAAGAAAAATAGTTGTGGAGATGCACGTGATGAGTTGTCCTGAAAATATGCTTGATGGTAGAGTTGATACAAGCCTGGGTGCTAATTTTCCAAAAAGTACACCACAGCGGTATCACGAGGATTGTGGGTGCGGTTCTGATGAAAATGATAAACTAATTGGCAAAGGTCCGGGGATAGGGCCATATCACGTAGGCGATAGCCAGCAGACGTTCCTAGCTCAGAGACTATTGCACAGCAAATACAAAGCAAAGGGAAGATCAGCTATGTCTGTTTATATGCCGTTAGATTGCTTACAGAAAACAGCCGAAAGCAAAGGGGTTGCAATGGAGTGTATGCAGGAATGGGAGCTTGACTGGGATAGGGTTAGAGCATTTATCAGGGGAATAAAGGCGGGGCTGAAATGAAATTAAAAGAATTTAGACTTGAGGTAACCCTTGGCTTTGAAGTAAAGGCAAAGAACAAAAAAAAAGCAAAGGTAATTGTTGAAAAAGAATTAAAGCTGCTTAATGGAGGGCTAGTCGTCTGCGAAGACTGGCATGGAATATCAACAGCAGTGGAGGAGTAAATGGAAGACGAGACAAAGAAAGAACCAACCAGGAAGGATATGTTGAAATGGTTTGACGGGATGTGTCTATTTTTAGCGATACATGGATGGGCTAAGCGGGATGAGAGAGCAGTGGCGATTCGTAAGCTATTAAAGGAGGAGTAAATGGAAGACAAGCCCAAGTATAAAATAGGCGACGAGATAACCCTAAAGGGGAAGATAGAATGTGGCCATGACTTTAGCTTTGGGTTGATAGACTTTAAAGACCAGGAAAAGAAGTTTGTGGTTGAAGATATCTTGACTCACGAGGCCCCTAATTGGAGATATAAATTAACCGCTGACGGCTACGGTAGCTTAAGGGGTTTTTATGGTAGCGGATCAATTTACGTTTATGAAAAAAACCTAAAGGGCGGAGAAGAAATGAAAGAAACAAGAAAAATGATAGACAAGGAAAAGATAAAGAAAGAAACAAGAAAACATGAGCTTACAGACCATGAGCTCACAAGGGCATTAAATAAGCGGATAGAGGCTGATTATGGTCCCAATAAATACGCCAAAGGCAATGGAACGCTCGACCCAAGGATTCCAGGCCTCGATTTGGGGGCCATTGGCTATCCCGCTGGCGTAGAGACCGCTGCTGACCGACAACGCAGACCCACGGCTAATTGCGCCGAGGGCAATGGAACGTCCGGCCCAAGGATTCCAGGCGTGCCCGAGCATGGATTTATAGGGTTGGCGGGGCTAGAGAGTAAGCAGAGGCAGAAGGGCATCCCTGGCGATTTCGTTATTGATGAGGCATCGGCCTGGGGTGACAAATTTGTTAGCGCGGGTACTCGCAGCGTCACCCTGACCATCCAAACACCAGACAGGGAACATTTTATCATAGAGGTCGGGTGTAAAACCCTCGTTGTCCATAACATAACAGAGGCAGCGCGTGAGCTTAGAAAGTTGTTTTTCGATCAGTATAGTGTATTTTTTGAGAAGCACACCGAGGAGAAAAAGTGAAAGAAGTCAAATTCAAAGAAGTGAAGACAGTTGATTATGTCGTAAAAAAGGTAAACTTTGATGAGCTATATGAGCTGGTTAAAGAGAGAACCCCAGGCTTTAATCTTACTCCCTATGGTTTACTTATGCGACTTTCAGAAGAGATCCTCCTGGCCCCAACAAGGGAAATGAGATTCCATTTCGTTGAGGAAGGCGGAGAGGCAATAATGGCGGTTGTCAGTTGTGTTGAGATAGCCGAAAAACTCAAAGAACATGGGGAAAAAATCATAAAAACATGCAGGGAACATGGCAAATAGAATAATACGGGACAAGGAACACGATAAGCTCACCGTAGATGAGGTGATCGTCCACAACCAATGCGTGATCCATGATATCCTTATGGGGCTCTTTGAAGCTGTAGATAAGGCCGGATTAGGCTTTGTCTATGGCAAGGACGTGGCTGAGGCTCAGAAGAAGTTTAAAGAGTTTAACGACTCTGTTAGGCCGATAAAAAAGAAGCCAAAAGAACCCAAGAAAGAGGAAAAGAAAGACCCAAATAAAGAGTTAATCACCCCGGAAAGGCACAAGAAAGACGTTTCACTCACTCCCTTATAAGTCCTCGACGGCACTCCACGTTGCCTTTTCGGTAAACTTGCCTAAATGGGAGTTGTCGTCGGGGCAATTACCCCAACAGGCAAAAATAAAAAGAAAGTAATCCTTGACAAGAAGCTTATCCCGCTTTATCTTTAAAGGGATATGGCTCCTTATCGCCAAAAGGGTAAATGTATCCATAAGAAAAACCAAGACGGCTCTATTGGCGAAAAAGTAGGCTGTTCTCAGTCGACCGAGGGAGCTAAGAAGTATCTCAAAGCCCTATACCGGGCGCATAACAAAAAAAAAGGAGTAAAAAATGGATGAACCCAGGCATGTGAATGTTGAGGAATTATTCGAGGAAATATCGGGATCGACTTATTTTACCAAAGACCAATTACTGAGACAGTTTGTAAACTCAGAAGACAAGGGAGAGGATTTTGACCTGATTCACGGGTCAACGCTCTATCGCGTTCCCCTTGCCAGTATCCGAGGATTTTTTGAGGTTCACAAAAGGCCTAAAATCAAGATGACGGCTGAACAGGAAAACGCCTATCTGAAAAAAAGGCTTGCTGAGATGGAAGGTGAGATCGAAAAGTTGGGCGGAAAGGCAGATGGCGGTAAAACAGAATTTAAGGCTAAAACCCACAGGGACAGCATAGTCCGGCCAAGGCCCTCAAAAAGAGACCCAAGACCGGAGGTGCCCCCGGAAGGCGAGAGGAAGGCCATGAGCTTAACGGCTATCCAGGAAGAGCTTAGGGATCAGGTTAAGGACAAACAGCCCTTGACCTCAGCGAACCAGGGCAAAACTGCCGGGAAAGGGAAGCCAAAGGCGCTGTAATGTCAACAAGCCCGACAGTAAGGCAGAGAACCTTTCTTAAGTTCTGGCAAGCCACAGGCTACAGCACAGACAAGAGAAAAGAATGTATGGTTCGGGCTGGGTATTCACCAAACTCATCTTTTTCACAGCTTACAAAAAACGCAAAGGGAACGCTCAGGGACCTACTTGACAAAGAGAAGCTTACCCTTAGAGGGCTTATAAAAGAGCACACGCGGATCGCCTTTGGAGCGATGAGCCCGGCACACCCAGATGAACCAGATGATGCCGTGAGATTAAAAGCGATAAAGCTGGGCTACGGCATGCACGACGTCGCCCCGACTCAAAGAGTCAGGGTTGACTCGAAAGAAGACAAGAATGTTACGATTTCCCTGGAGACTGTTAAGAAAATCCAGGAAATTAAGGGAGAGAACATTATAGACATATTACCCGAGGAGGACAATGGAGCAAGTTGCGATATTGAACCCCTCTAGGGTTCAAAGGCGGGAAGATTGGCGGCGAGAGTGCAAGAGTCTTTTTTATCTTTGCAAAGTCGTTTTGGGAGAGTGCTGGAAAGACAAGTTCCAGGATTTCGGAAAACTTCATAAGTTGCTATGTGATTTTTTGAACCTCGAAAAGAACCCCAGCAGGAAAAAGTTTATATCTATCTTCCGGGGATCATACAAAACCACCGTGCTTGTCGGTTATGTCATCTACCTTCTCACCTGGGCGCTTGTCAATAAAAAGCCCATCTCAATCGTTTATAACACCGCTACCAAAGAAAACGCAGAATCGTTCATGGAAGACGTAAGGGAAACGATAAGACAGGGAATTTTCTATCGCTGGATTTTCCCCGATGGATTGCCTGACCCAACAGATAACACCTATAAGCGCTGGTCGATGAAGAAAATAGAGTATAAATGGATAAGGTTCCACGTTGCCTCGCTTGATACGCGGCAGGTTTCCCGGCATTACACGATAATGATTAACGATGATTTAGTAAACGATGACAATGCCCATTCAGACGTGGAAAGAGGGAATATCAAGAGGAAATGGCGCTACCAAAAATCAATTATAACTCGCTATAAAAAGCACGACATCGGGCTTGAAGTTGACGTTGGCACCCCCTTTGACTCGAGGGATTTGATAAATTACATAACCACTAAAGTTAAGTCTTATGATAAATTTATAATGCCCTATGCTCTTCCGGATGAACTGGGGAGACTTGACCTTGAAAAAGAATACGGCATCCTTACTTTTCCGGAAATGTTTACCTGGGCTGATTATAAAGAGCTGAGAGAAGAACAGGGAGCTGCTATCTTTTCAACCCAATATGAACTCAAATGTCCGGAAGAGGGCGACTTGCTTTGCAAGGAAGAGTGGATAAAGCATTGGCGACTCCTGCCCGAGAGCTACACAAGATACATGGTAGTCGATCCCGCGGGGACAGACGACAAGCAACACAACTGCCCGACAGGGATAATTGTATGCGATGTTAATCCGGCCGGAACAATATTTATCCTCCATGCGGGCCAATACTGGATAACCCCGAAACAACTAATAGACATGATGGACGAGATGAGAGAGTTTTACGATCCCGACGATATCTTTGTTGAGAAGGAAAAATACTCAATAACCATAGCAGACACAATGGAACATTTAGCGCCAAAGCTTAATTTTTCCTTTGTCATGCACGACAACCAGCCCAAGGAAAAGCGGATATTAAGGCTTAAACAGTGGTTTGAAACAGGGCGTATTCTTTTCGGAGAAGGCATGAAAGAGCTTGAGAACCAGGCACTTTCCTATCCCGACTGTAATTACGTGGACATGCTCGACGCCTTGGCTTATGTTTTGAAGGTTATGATTCCGCCTAAACGGGGAATTAAAAGAAGCCGAGCCGAAGAGGAGGAAGACGTCTTTGAGGCAGAGCTTAACCGGATAACCATGCTTAATAATATCACAGAGGAGTATGTATGATGATATGGTTTACTAAAAAACTAAAGGAACAGAGAGAATACAAGAAAAGATGCGAAACCAGGCGAGTGCTCAATTCACAAATGCTTGCCGAGATGGCTGATTCCTTAGCTGAACTGAATAATAACATAACTGAGAATACTGAGCTTTTGCAGCCGATGGTAGAAAATCTATCAAAATACCTACAGGTTCAGTTAGCGGCCTCCGAGCAGAGCTTAAAGGATTATAACGATTTTAAACCGACAGAGGATGATTTGAGGTTTTAGGATAAACAATGGCTGAAAAAGAAAAGAAAGAAAAAGAAAAGAAAGAAAAAAAGGTGGACTGGTTTCTTATCGACGGCATATCCAAAACAGAAAAAGAGTTTGCGGACTGGACTAAAAAACAGGTCACAGATCACCCCGTTGTAAAGGCTTGGCATGGCAAATGGCGGGAGCTTTTGAAGTGGGAAGAGGGCGAACAGTATACGACATGGAACTCAAAAACAAGTAGAATAAGCAGCGCTAATTTGCAGCTCAGGAAAAAGAAGGTCGTTATAAACTTAATGAAACCCCTTGTTGAGACCATAGAGGGGAAGCTGAATTTCTTTCACAAAATAGCTGGCATACCAAACTCGGGGGAGCAGAAGGACATTAAAGGCGCCCAGGTTGCAACCAAGCTTATTGATTTTAACGACTACACCATTGACCATGCAGAGATTATGGAAGAGGCCAAATATGACCTTACGAGGCTTGGGATATGCTGCAAAAAATGGACATGGGACACTAACCTAAACGCGACGGTTGCCCCCAAAGCAGACGGGAAAGTTGATGAAAGTAAAAAAACGAAAGAACCCGGAGACGTGCAGGGCGTTGTTGTCCCGATATTCAATGTCAGGCCTGACCCGACAGCTAAAAAACAGAGCGGCATAAGGTGGATGGTTGAACCAAAGGAAGTTTCGAGGGATGAGATTTTAAGGTGTTTCGGGAAATATAAGAAGGTCACAAATGAGATTCTTGACCAGATAGTAGAAGACAGGTCTTCAAAAAGAGAAGGCATGTACTTTGAGAAAGACGAAATTGACGATGAAGCCGAGACATTTATAATCCGCGAGTTCTGGGACTTTAAGAATCACACATATAAACAGGGAAGGTTTATCGTTACCTGCGCTGATAAGGTTTTTTATGCAGGGAAGAACCCCACTCCCGGAGCGAAAAGAAATTACTTTTTCTATTTCTTTAGAAAATCTAATTATTCGTTCTGGCCCAAAGGCCCATTGTTCTTTATCCAGCCGATACAGCGAGAGTTTAACCGCATGATATCCATGATATCAGAGCATATAGAATCCTGGAGACCCAAGATGGCTGTGGGCCAAGGAGCGCTCAAGAGAGCTAATTCCCTGACTGTGGACTCTTTCGAGATAGTCGAGGTAGACTTTTCAAGGGGAGAACCGAGGACAATCAATATGCCTGAGCTTTCAAGCCAGGTAACAGCTTACAGGGATTTCCTTATCGCCTCCGTGGACAGGGTATCGAATATCCATGAGGTTAGTTATGCCCGGTTGCCCCAGTACGCTTCCAGGGCGCCTTCGTCACTTTATGCTCAGATGTTAGAGCAAGAGAGCGAAAAGCTTGCTCCTATGATGAAGCGGATCAACTCTACGATAGTCAAAGAAGCGCAGCTAAGGCTTCAGATCATGGACCAGCATTACACGATGCCAAGGATGGTGAAGATACTTGGAGAAGCCCGACACTCTATGATAAATTATTACAGCAAGGTTGACTTGAACAACAATTTTGATGTAAGACTTGAGATTGGAGTATCGCTTAATCAGTCAAGCGCTATCCAGCAGAGGCTTTATATGGAGATGTGGGAGAAGGGTATGCTTTCAGAGGAAGACCGGCTTAAAGTGCTTAAGGTGATGAACCTTGGCACAGCAGAAGCGGAGCTTAGGTCTGACATAGCTGACCTGGAGAGAGTAGAGAGAGAGAACCAAGCTATCATTGACGGCTCTTGGGATAAATTGCCGGAATTTGAAAACTTTATAAACGGTATACCAATTAGCCAGTTACCCGGATTTGGTGAAATTTCAGCCGGGGAAGCTAAAAGTAAGATATACAAGCATGACGACCATGGCGTTCACCTTGAGGGACATACCTCATTCGTTAAGAGTGAAGAGTATGATGACCTTCCGGATGACAGCAAAGAGAAGTTCCAGAGACACATTGAGGAACATTTCTTGTGGTTACAGTTATTACTAAGGTCACAGCAAGGCGGGATGCCAGGCGAGACAGCAGGACATCCTGGAGAGGCACCGCTTGGGGGCGGAGGAGCCGGGGGAGCCCCCGGACCTAAACCACCTGGACCGGCCGGAGGAAGCCCAATGGCCTCGCCTGGGTCAGGATTATAGGAGAAAATAATGGAAGCAGCAAGATGTCCCGTATGTGGTGGGAATGGTTTAGTGGATGAGGGTTTTTACAGACAGACCTCTGGACAATGGACTTCAGCAGGCGGGGTTGAAACCTGTCGTTCTTGTAACGGCAAGGGTTGGGTAAGCTTGGTGGAAGATTGTCCGCCTGACGATACCATTACCATCCCCACCTCTGACGCTGGCCCTTATTGGGGATTAAGCGGGATAGGAGAATAACATGCCAGATAGGGACAAGAAAGGGCCGAGAAAGAGGAGTTATAAGCCTAGTGTACCTAGGGGCGGACGGAAGCTTGGAGGCTGTAAGCCGGTCAAGAAAAAAGCAAGGAGAAAATAATGGCTAAAAAAAAGAAAGTTGATAAATTTAAACCGATAATCAAGAAAAATGATGACGGGACAACAAGTACAATTTACCCGTCGCGCACCAAAGTAATTAGTAAGAAAAAGTAATATAAGACCATCCCGGTTTACCGGGCGTCTAAGGAGTATAACATGGCTGAAGAAGTAACAGAACAAGCTCAGAACATCGAGCCCTCTGGCGCCAAACCAGAAGCCAAGCCTGAAGCGAAAGCGGTTGACGGCTATAAGATGCCGAAAACTGATTTCTTCCAGGAAGGGAATTTAGGAAAGTATGCCGAGGAAATGAACCTATTTGACGACTCAGTTAAATCTGAAGTCAAAAAAGGAGAGACCAAAGCCGAGAAAAAGCCTTGTGTTGATTGCGGTGATAACGGAGACAAAAAGACCACCAAGGAGACGAGAGTCCCCATTGACGTCTTGACTGTCAACGGCAAAAAGCACCCTATCTATACCGAGGAAGAACGCAGAGAACTTGCGCAGAAAGGCTTATATATGACCAAGGAGAGACAGAAAGACTCCGATTGGGAAAAGAGCCTTGCTGAAAGGGAAGATAAGTTCACGAAGATTCAAGAACCATTGACCCAGCTTGTTGATTTTTTAAAGGGCGGCCAACCCAATACCGAACCGGGGAAGACAAACCCTGTGAACGATTTGGAATATGAGACCATGGACCCTGCAATAGCTGACAAGCTCAAGAAGATGGATAGCGAACTTGCAACCCTGAAAGGCAAAAACAAATTGCTGGAGAGCGAGAGCCTTAAAAGCTCCGTTCAAAACGCAAAAGTGGAACTTGATAGCGTCCTTAGCAAAGCCCGCGAGGACTTCCCATTTGAAGAAGTTGTTGATAAGGAATCAGGGGAAAACAGGACCCAGAATGTGTTTGCCGGACTAGTTTCGGTGAAAGCAAACAAGGATTTAATGAAACAAAGGCAGGATAAAAATTTCAAGCCACGTTCTATCGGGGCTCTTATGCAAGAGACCGCAAAAGATATGAACGCTCTTGAAAGTCATTATAAAACCAAATTTGGCAACAACTCAGAGAAACCAACGGCAGCTACTATTGCCGAGTCTCACCCTGAAGTTGTCGAAGAGATCGGGCAGGCAGCTATAGCGACCTACCTCAAGAGTCAAGAGGAGTCGTCAGCGCCCATTGCAACTCCGGCGAGACCGGACGCAGCCCGCGAGGAAGGGAAGAAAGAAGGTTTTAAAGGTTTATCCGATGGAATTAGAAAAGGCCTTAAAGATCCTGACATTGCCGAAGCATTTGAAAAGGCGGCACGAACTGGGAGGAAAAATTATGGTTTAACAAAATAAATCTTTAAGGAGACTAATCTTGAGTATTTTAAATCTTAGCGCAGACGCTACAGACAAATTATTTTTAGAATACATCTTACCTGGACTTAATGTTGAGATAAGAGAAAACACTACAATATACGATAGATTCAAGACAGACACGCAACACATGGCCGGAAAGTATGCCGTATTTAAGGCGCTCACAGCCTCACCTAAGAGCGCAAGGCCATCTTCAAGTACAACGATGCCTACTGCAAAGCAGGGCACGTATGACGAGTTTATCCTATACATGAAACGTGGAATGTACGCACAGCTCCAGTTCGACAACCTTGCCATCGCTTGTGGTAAGGGAGAGGGCGCCGTAATGGACATCCTGGAATCAGAGATACAAGCAATCACTATCTATATGTCAAATAAACTCAACAAGCAGTTTTGGGGAGATGGATCAGGTCGTTTGGCACAGTTAAGTGCTGCGACCTCTAATGACCCAACCGTTGTTATTAACGGGCCGTCATTTGGACAAGACAGCAACTACTACACCAATCCAGGGAATTACATTGCTGACGGGATGGGAGTAGACATTTACGATACAAGCGGGAACCTCGAAGCAGAGGATGTAGAGATATCCAGCCTTACCGATTCCGGGGATGGGACAGCAACTATGGAGATGACCACCTCAGTTACAGCATCGAACGACTCGTGGATTTTCGATCACGATACCTATGCCGCATCCCAGGCCGCAGGAACCGGTGTTCCTCAAGGCTTAAGCGGGATAATTGAGGCTACAGACCCCCTCACGGGAATTACATCAACAGACTTTCAGGGCGTAGACAGGGCCACGAATACTTGGGCACAAGCCCAGGAAGTAGACATGGAAGATGGAGTGTTCACTAACCGGAAGATTTTAGAGCTCGTGCAGGAATGTGAGAAATTCGGTAGGGTAAACGCTCTTATCACAAACGCTCCTATATGGAACTCTATGTATGAGAAGTGGGAAGCAGATAAGATGATGCCGAACGAAAAGATATATTGGGGCGGTACCGAAGGGCTCGCTTTTTATGGTGGGCGCAAAGGGAAAATCCCAATAATCTATGACACTGACTGTCCAGACAATCAGATATTTGCAATCGACGACAGCGTTTTAAAGGTATATGCCCCGACTAAAAACGGCATGACCTGGCTCCCAGGAGACAATGGAATTTTGACGCACGTACAGGGAAAAGACGAAACAGTCGCAAGTCTTGTTTGGTATTATAATTTTGGTACAACTAAACCTAGGGCACTTGGCAAGCTTTATGATGTCAAGCACGCCGCAACTTAAGGAGGATAATATGTTACAAAGTGCAAATCAGGAAATGGCGAAGTTAAGGCTGACTACCCTCCTTGATTTAACCCAAAATGAGGCAACCGGCCCAAAGGTCCTTTTGAGAATCCAGAACAAAACAGCAGACTATACCGTGCTGCAATCCGATTCAGGTACAGTATTCACCAATTCTGGTGATACTGGAGCCATCATTTACACCCTACCAACCAGCATCACAAAGGGTTGGTTCGCAGTTTTTGTTAATATGGTAGACCAGGACATGACAATCACAAATGGCACAGTAGATAAACTTATTGCGTACAACGACTTAGCCGCAGACTCCGTAGCTTTCAGCACGGCCAGTCACCAGATAGGACAGGCTATTCTTGTTATTTCAAATGGAACCTCCTTTGTTGGCTTGGCACTTACATCCGGAACTCTTACAGTAGGTACTTAACGAGAGCGATTTTTTGTTAAATAGATTGCTAGAGCGAAAAGGGGGCTGTCAAGGCCCCCTATAAGCTCTTTCAAGGAGGAACATGAGTAACGCACTAAACACAAATACGATGCTTTGGGTAGTTGACGAGACCGGCGCGCTTACGAATTTTACAGGAACAATTTACGTTCAGAGGATAGACCTTATACCCAATGCGATTAATGATGCGATAACCTTTCAGGACGCAGGTAGTGAAGATGCTTTTTATCTTAAAGCGGGAGGGATTACCGGTGATACGAAACCAGTACCTCTTGATTTTGGACACGAAGGCAGAAGGGTAAAGGGACTCAAGTGTAGCGCTATTACATCAAGCGCCAAAGCATATGTTTATTTTAGACTTTAACGAAAAGGCAGGCGTCGGGGTCGCCATAGAGCTCGGCCTGCTAGGGAAAGAATATTTATGGCAAGGAGAAAGATAAAATGAGTTGGTTAAAAGGCCCAAACGTGGGCGGGAGAATTACGATTGACGACAATATTAACCTTACGGGTTCCGTTTTGGCAAAGAACCTTAACAATCATCCGTGGGGAAATGTTTATTATGTTGACGGAAAAACCGGAAACGACGACTATACCGGGTTGCTCCCAACAAGAGCGAAGAAGACTATCGCAGCAGCCGTGACGGTTATGAACGCTAGAATTGACTGGGCTGCTTCTCCGTGGTCAAATTCAGATACATTGTACATTGCCCCGGGGACTTATGCTGAGAACCTTACATCGCTTCCCTATGGAGCTACTGTTATCGGGCTTGGGTTTGATACTCGGGATGGGCAAAACGGGGTGAAAATCTTGCCAGCTACAGGCGATGCTGTTGACGTTGGCTCGTGCATTAACTCTTCATTCTTCAACATTGGATTTCATTCCGTAGATACTGCGGCCGCTTTTGATGCGTCCGACTGCAATAATGTTTTGTTTCAGGATTGTTTATTTTCAGGATTGCCTGCTGCCACCACGGCTGTTTATGCCTTTTGGACTTCAGATGCGACAAGAGTATCGTTCAGGAGATGTCATTTCTGCAATGCTGATAATGGGATATATTTTTCCTATACAAACGGTGGAGACAAGGCTACCATGATTGACATTGACCATTGCTTAATTACGGAGTGTTCAGCTACCGGGATTTATACTCACACGAGTTTAGTTGGGAACAGTTTTATTGTAAGGGATACCTCCATTATGGGGGCAGGGCAGACCTGTGTTATTGGAATTGACGATAACGCAGGAGTTATTGACGAGTGCAAAAACTTCATAGAAGCCTCGACTGCCGTGTCAGGCGTTCGTAGTTCAAACGGTTCTTATGGAAACGGGGGTCTGTTGACCTAATGACGATTTTGAGAAAGTAAGCGAATAGAAATAAGGGAGGGGGCGAAAACCCCCTCTCTTTAAAAGGAGATAAACATGGCTGATAAAAAAAAGACCGCACCAAAAACACTGATCGAGGGTGTGAAGATTAAATTAAGCATTATGGACAGGGTAATGCTCCCTGCTTTTTTGCTAAAGAAGGGAAGCATGGCTGACCTTGAAATTGCTGAAGATATTAAGAAAAAAGCCGAGGTTGGGGAAGCAGAGAAAAAAGACATCAAGTTTCAAAAGAACCCGGCAGGTATCACCTGGAACGTGAAGAAAGACAAAACCTTTACTTTTTCTAAAGCGGAAGTAAGGTGTTTAAGGCGAAGTTATGAGATCGCTGATGCGGCCGGCGAGTTACTTGCTGACATGCTCGGCCTCTGTAGGAAAATAAGGGATATAAAAATTTAAAATGCCAAAAGCTAAAATAGTAAAAGGGAAGGTTGTCCCGGCTTGGTTTTTGCGGGACTTAAAGACGATCGACCCTTCTTATTTTGTTGACTGGAATAAACATTATGAATATTTTGAGATAAAAAGAAAGATGCACCAGGAAATAAAGGACAAGCACACAGGGAAAACAGCCGTGTTCCACGATCCGGTTGTTGCGACCCATTTCACGCTTACTCCAAAGGCGATTGAGAACATGAGGCAGCGAAGATATATGGGAAGCATCTACGGTGGAGTGAAGTATCTCAACTGGATCATATCGCAAAATAAGATAGAAAAAGAAAAAAGAAAGCTGGTAAACAGAATACTCTTAGCCGAGGCATTGGTAGACTTTCACAAATTTAGCGGTAAACATTCCGTTACAATGGGAGGAAAGAATGACCGAGGCACAGATAAGAACGGCAGTACACAACATTATAAAGGAATACTCGACAGACACGGGCGCCCTATTAGCAGCGGATAATTTAATCCTTGATGACTTTATCACGGATGCGGCAGAAGATGTTGTTCTTGATTTAGTTCAATACCTTCCTGAGTCTTTCTTGACAGATGAGGACGTTACCCTTGTCGCTGATACCAAAAATTACACGCTTACCACGGAATACCTGCAAATCTGGTCTGCTCAAAAAAACGTCTCAGACGGCTCTCCTTATCCGATTTATGAAATATCCATAACAGATAGGGACTCATATGAATACGTAGGGCAGACCGACCCTGAGCCCGTACACTTCTATAGAGAAGGGGATGTCATCAACTTTGTCCCCACTCCAAGCGCGGCCGTAACCAATTATGCTAAATTTTGGCTCGTAGCGGCGGAAATAGCGGCTATGGCTGACGCAGGGCCAACTTATATCCCAAGGGTTGCTCATAGGCTGATTGTTTATAAAGCGGCTGAATTAATTGCGGTTATGACTGGGGACAACAAGAACTCCTTTGGGGGTCTTTATGCCATGAAGCTTAAGAGAGTAACGGGTGTTTTGGGAGCTAGGAACCAGTCTCAGCCCAGGTTTTTAAGAGGCTCACAGACAGACCTTGGCGGGACAAGGGAAAGGACAGACTATGATCCAAACTGGAGATAACCGTGGGATTTGAAAGTAATCCGAGCATAAAGAGCTTTGAAGCCCCTCTTGGCGGAGGGCTTGATGAGGTTCGCTCCGTGGTGGATCTACCCCTTTCTTCATTTGTGACGCTTGATAATTTCAGGACATCAGAGGGCGGCAATAGGATAGAGAAAAGGAACGGCACAGCAGATATAGCAGCAATTCACACAGCTATAGGAGCGCATGATGTATTTGGGTTTACAACTTATTATGATAGCACCCCGGCTTTCTGCCAGCTTGTAGTAACGGAAGATAAGGTCTGGAGAAAGGTAGGGGCGGCAGCTTGGGCTTCAATCCACACTTGGGACTCAACCTTAGCTCATCCGGTAAAAGTGCTTGAGGTGCAGGGTAAACAGATAATCGTAACAGAGATTGAAAACATTATGATTTTAGCTGATGGGACAAAGGTTCAACTGGGGATAACAGCCCCGAATCCCAATACTCTTCCGACCTTGACAGAAGTGGACGTCACGGAAACGGCCTCTATACCTTTGGATGAGGATTTTGATTACGTAAGCACGGCGGCAATGACTACAGCAGGCTGGGTAGATGGGGATAGCAGCGGAGAATCGGTGCTTGTTTCGGGCTCAGACCCAAACTCAACCGCAGGTCCGGACGCTGACCAGAAGTATCTTAGGCTCTATGATGACAGCCCCGGGACTACAAATTACGCTCAAAGGTCAAAAACAGTCAGCAACATAGGGAGTGTGTATAACCTTGAATTTGATGTTTACTTTGATGCGCTATGCTACGTTCCCTGGAACGGGGAGATGCTTGTTAATGTCTATAACGGCTCCGCGGTGCTTCAGTTACGCTTTGCAGGGCCTTGGTCGGATTTTTATAACGGGGTTGCTTGGGAAGGATTTTATAAAGCTCGGACGAAACAGGATGCGTGGGTTAATTGGAAATTCTCAGTCGATACGACTAACCCATCTGCCTCAAAGTTCGTTGCTTACAAAGATGGGGTAGAAGTTGGAAGCGGGACTTTTGATAACGCAAGCGCGACGGCTTCGCAGGTCGTCATAAAAGTAAAAACAGGAAGCACGGCCTTAGCTGCCATACCCCCCAACGAAACATGCTACCCTGACGTTTGGTTCGATCATATCAAGATAGGCGGGAGCGGGGTTCAGTCAGGGGGTGGAAACCTTAACGGCACATACCGCTATGCTGTAACATATGCGAGAAGTAGTGAAAATTACCCAGGAGAGTCTAACCCCATAAAATCCATTGTAAACGCGGTTTCCTTCACTGGCACAGGGCTTAATGATTTAACATCAGGCGGGACGTATACCGGAGCAGATGACAGGGTGATAAGGGTGAGAATAGACGCGGCCGCAGCAACGGATACGATGGAATGGTCAGAGGATGAGGGGGAGACCTGGAACGCGACTGACCTCCCGATTGTAAGCAAAATGTACCTTCCCTGGGGAGTAGAGCTCAACTGGAACGCAACAACGGGACACACAGCAACGGAATACTGGGACATAACCTGCGAGGCTTTCTCAGCGACTCCCATAAATCAAAGAGTTACCTTTACGAGCATACCAACGTCAAGCGATCCTCAGGTAGACCAGAGAAGGATATACAGGACTATGCCCGGAGGAGCAAGCTATTACCTTTTAGCGATTATAAACGACAACACAACGACAACCTTTTCGGATAATATCCCGGATCACGCCCTTGGGGATGCTATGAAAGAGGATGCTGATATTGCCCCATTAGGTAAGTATTCGGCATGGTGGGACGATAGGCTTTGGATAGCGACTGATGAGAATATAGTCTATTATTCAAGGCTTGCTGTTCCTGATGCGTTCAATGAAAGCGGTTCCGGAGCGAGGTATGTAAGCGTAAGGCGGGGAGAGCAGGATGATGAGATAACCGGAATAGCCGAATACAGCAGCCACCTCTTTATCTTTAAGCGGGAATCTATTTCCATGATTAGGAAGAAATTGAGCGCTGCATATGGTATCTATGAAGTGAGTAAGGGATATGGGAACATAGCCCCTTGGTCGCTCATTGAGGTTTATGGTTTACTCCTTTTTGTCTCTTATAGGGGGTGGGAGGCTTTTAATGGGCAGTCTGCCTATTCGGCGAAGTTCTCGCTCCCTCTGAGAGATACGCTAAAAACGATGGATAAGACGAAATTGGACTATATCACTACAGTTCAGCTTGCGGGCAGGAATGAGGTCATGCTGTCTATCCCGGATAGAACAAGCGGATCGGCTGTAACCGTAGTCTGTAATTATACAACAGGGAAATTTTACACTTTTAGCTTTGTTAAAACGCCTTCTTGCTTTGCGGTCGCAAGAGACTCCAGCAAGGAAATCCAGGTATATATGGGGACAAGGGATGGCTATGTAGGCACGTTCGACAGCGGGAGTCAGGACTTTGGCGTAAGCTACACGGCTACGGCAAGGACACCCTGGGCTGACCTTAAGAAATACCAGCACTTCCGGAGAGCGGAATTTGAATACGAGTGCTTAACGGATATGACTATTACAGTAAATTATTACCTCAATCTTGATAAGGACAGCATGAAAGTCGTTACTTTGACCGGCAATACACCGGCGGCTACTGATAGGGACATAAGGAGGCCCATCGCGAATTATGATGAATTGGGCTTAAGGGGTAAATTTTTTGCTATGAAATTTACAAACGCAGAGGCGATAGGAGAGGATTTGAAGATAGCGAGATTTGAGATATTCCATGCTCCCATGGGTAAAAAGAGGAAAATACAGGCAGACTAATGAACAATAACCCCTGGGATGTGACTTCCGATTCTCCTGAAAAGAAGCGGATAGACAACCCTTTTGACAATCCTGAGTTCAATAAGAGTCTTTTTATGCCTAACCAGGAGATACCACTTGACGATGATCTTCCGGAAAGAACAGGCATCCCTGCCAACAATACAGACATAACCATTAACGAAATAACGGGGATGACCTACCTGAAGCTAGATGATACATTTGGAGAGTACGCGGGAAACGCAGGTAAGGTCGCAACCGTAAATGAGGGTCAAACAGGGCTTATTTTCAGCGATGTCAATGCCCTTGTTAAGTCGTTATGGACTAAGAACGGAAGCTCTATATTCTATAAGAAGGGCAAGGTTGGCGTTGGGCTTATCAATCCCGCTTATGACTTTGATGTGTATGGAGACATAAACCTTACTGGCTATGTGTATATGGATAGCGCTGCTTGGGTTCAGAATCCTGACCATAGAAATAGTTTTATCGGTGAAGGGATAGTCGGGGCTGGTAATCATGGTGATGGTGATGACAATACCGCCGTTGGGTATCAGGCATTATACTCTCTAACTACTGGCGACAATAATACTGTAGTTGGGAAACATGCTGGCTACACCATGACTTCTGGGTCACAAAATTCTGCCTTTGGATACAATGCGGGTCGCTATGTTACTGGGAGCGATAGTGTTTTTATCGGATATGGGGCTGGAGAAGTAACTTCAACTGGTGATAAAAATATAGCGATAGGTTTTGAGGCTGGCGATTTAATAAGCACCGGTAGCGATAATCTTATTATTGGATACCAAGCTAATGCCCACAATAACGATGACGTAGGTGTTGTCGCGATTGGCTATCAGTCTAAAGCCGCTAGTGGCTGTACTTGCGTAGGCGACCTTACGGGGAACCTGGTAAACGGAACATACAATACATTTGTCGGATACTACGCGGGGGTTGGTGCAAATGCCTATAGCACCCCAGTTGGGGCAGCTTACAATGTTTGTGTGGGTGCGTATGCTGGTCAGAACTTTGGTGATTTGGCAGATTACAATGTCCTTATAGGATACAAGGCTGGCTATGACATAACTGGCGCAGAGAAGAGCGTTGTAGTGGGCTATCAGGCAGGGGAAAATATTACATCAGGCGACCAGAATATATTCCTTGGATACCAGGCTGGCGATACCCTCACTACAGGCCAGAATAATATTGTAATTGGGTATGACGCAGACGTTCCTGCCGTAGATACAGATAATCTAATATACCTCGGAAATGCAAGCATAGCAGCTATGACATGGCCCTGGATGACCACAGCAGGGATGCTCATAAATAATGGCTCAGGTGCGATTACAAGCCTCACAGACCCAGGCGGAGATAGGATTGCCTTCTGGGATAACTCGGCAACTTCTGTAGCATGGCTTACTGTATCCACGGGATTACAGATAATAACAACTAATCTCACAACTAAAGATTCAGAAATTGACCACGGTAGCTTGGCTGGCTTAGGAGATGATGACCATACGCAATACATACTTCACTCTCTTGCTGGTGCAGCTAGCGACTTTCTCGTAGCTTCTGGTGCGAACACCTTTGTTAAACAAACATTAGCTGCTACTGGGGCTATTTTAGAGGGGGATATTAGCCACGATAACCTCGTTGATTTCGCTGCCAACGAGCATTTCTTACAAACAGCCATCACTACAGTAGGGACAATAGGCACAGGAATATGGGAGGGAAGTTCTATAGCCGTAACCTATACTGATGCCAAGTGTACCGATGCAACTGCTGATAATACAGCGGGGAACGAGACCTCTCATGCAGATGTAGTTCAAGATGGAGACTTTGGCTCCAATGGCATATTAAAGCGAACTTCTGCTGGTACTTATGGGATAGTGGCAGATGCTTCAGCTAATTGGAATACAGCCTATGGATGGGGAGACCATGCCAGCGGTGGTTATG
>Ga0075116_10000446_pt1 | contig 19200 bp, 7 predicted proteins | sample AntAceMetag02UKC_FD_69786 | JGI IMG/M metagenome (GOLD analysis project Ga0075116, IMG submission 69786) | Saline lake microbial communities from Ace Lake, Antarctica- Antarctic Ace Lake Metagenome 02UKC | ecosystem: Environmental > Aquatic > Non-marine Saline and Alkaline > Saline | place...
GGACGTCAACGCCGCGATAAATATAAAAGTGCGCTCGGATCGAGCGTTCAGGCATCAACGTAAATCATTAGATTATGCGTAGCCTGAGAAGCCCCAACCGCTGGTTGGGGTATATCACATATTATGAGTAGACAACTAAAAAAATTACTTATAAAAAATTTAGTTGTTGATGTTCGTACAAGAATAGGTCCAGGCATTATTAAACAAGTGATGAGTAAATTTGAAGTAGAATTAATTGGAAAAGTAACATTAAAAGATCCTTCTGCTCCAGAACATTTTAAAGATGATTTTTTTTCAATGTTAAGTAGACAGCTTGAAAGTGATATTATTATAACAGATAGTAATATAACTTTCTTTTTAGGCGACAAAGAGGAATTAGGTTATAGCGGTGTTATAAATTCTCCTTTACAGACAATGGTATTTATAATTGAAGGAATATTAGGAGAGTATGCGTTTATATCAAGAGATATTTATAGTTCTGTTAGACCAAGTGCTGAAATTAGTTTGGGTAGATGGAGTGGTGGTTTTCTTATAACTAAAGAGGCTTTTTTTAAAGAAGGTTGGAGTAAAAAAGTATCATGGGAAAAAGCAAGATGGGGATTTTCTAACACAGGCCCTATAAATGTATTTGATATAGATAATTCGTTTATATCAGAAATGATAGATTATAGTATTAAAAGAACAATAAATGAGTTTGCTTCTATAATAAGATCTAAACATGGAAAAAAGTAAATTATGGAATTAATAAGGAAATTAAATTTAAGTCTGTATTATAATTTGAAATATAATATTTTATCTAATTATATTGAAGAAGAGTCAAGCAATTTAGATCTTAATCCTATTTCTGGTTTGTATGAGCCTTCTTATAGTTATACACCAAATGCTGGAGGAAGAGGAAGAGGAGTATATCCGTTTGATACTGTAGGTAGCGGTATTTTTGCTTCATGTTTAGAGGGAGATTATATAAAGGTATACCATTCTACTGGTCAGATTCCTAGTACAGATTATAATATAGATTATAATACACCAGGAGTTACTTTAATTTCTGGTACTAGTGTTCCTGTGATGTTTGAATACAAATGGAACTATGTTTCTGTAATAGATGAGTGGCCATATGTAAACATTCCTGATTTACCTTTTTTACTTTTGGATTGGAAAAAATTTAATACAGAAGGATTTCAATTAGGTGGTGGTAAGAAACATATATGTGATTTGGATATACATATATTTGGTAGTTCTAAGCCTGAATTGGATGATTTAACATATGTTGTTCATTCTGGTTTATACAATAAATGTTTAACTTTATTTGGTTTTAGTGGTGGAGACGTATTTAGTTGGGGAGGTACATTTAATTCTAGTTTTGATTGTAGTTGTGATGATGGGGTTTCTAATTTAGAGTTAAATGACGTTGAAGTTAATTATTTAAAATTACCTATTGACTTTAAAACAGATTTAAATGCTTATAGATCAAAAGTCAGTTTAAAGATTTTTGCTTATACGGAGGCTTAATAAACTGTCTAAAATAATATAGAAAGAATGTTTTTTTTGATTAAAGAACAAATCTTAATGGAGGTTAGAATATAATGGCTAGTCGTCGTAATAGAATTATGTATGCATCTCAATCGGTGTATTGCAACGGTGAGGTTTTATATCGTGTGCAGACAATGGGAAGCACTACAGCGTTTACTAGTGCTGACATTTTTGAACTGGGTCATTTGGATGTTATAGACGTTGTTGATGATGTCCCAGCTGTGGCAGTTACACTAAATACAAATGATTTTGGTGATGTCCGTACTTTTGCATTGTTAGCTCAAGTATCAGATTCCAAGCTTGATATGAATGCTGATGCTATAAATACAAATGCTAATTTAGCTGTTGTTAGTGGAACACAATTTACTGAAACAGAAACTTACTTGCATGGTGCTTGCCTTGCTGATTTTGCTATAACATGTGGTAATTTACCAGGTGTTGCAATGTGGTCTCCTATACAAAGTGAATGTGATATGGGAACCTTATCTAATAACATAGATCAAACAATGTTTATGGATGATGTTTATGTTAATAGAGTAGAATTTAATTATAGTACTGGAGCTGAAGCTACAGAGAATTATACTGGTGAAACAGATAATAAAATGTGGTTGTTAAATTCAGCTAAATTTGTTAATTACCAAAAGTGGGAATTAGATGGAACTGAAGGAACTTATGTTACAATTACTACAGATGGTGGAGTAATAGCTACACTTTCTGATGGTTCTCTTGGTTTTATGCGTACAAGTGAAGATGGTTATAGGGGAGTAGTTCATTACGATGTTACTACTGATGTTGATGTTCCAACTGCAACAGTGTGGCGTGTAGATGAAGGTACTGCTTCTGATGCTGATTATTTTGTTTATAATCCAGCAACCCAATATTTGTATTTTCCAACGGGGTCTAATTTTACTCTTACATCTGGTAATGTGTTAGATGCAACTTTTGCTGCAGATAAGTATAATGGTGAGACAGCAAACTGTTATTTCCAAGCACTTTCATCTGCAGAGAGATATCCTATAGGGGCTCTTAGACAAGGACAGATAGAGCTTTATATTGTTGGACCAAACGATACTGCTTATAGAGGAGCATGGCGTTTGACTAGTGCTGTAATAGGTGCTGATCTTACTCGTGAACCTCTAAGTGAATTGGGTCACCTTAATCCTTATGATAGACCTTTAACTCTTCCAATACCTGTAACTGTTAATGCTGAAACTACAGCAGGGGATTTAGAGCATTGGTCTGTATTTGCTGATAAGTATTCAGAGTATAATCTAGCTACACTTAAAGACTTAGATCTTACGGATCTTATGACAACTGATTATCTTAAACTAGTTGTTATGGTTTATGCTCAGACAGATGAAGAGGCCGGTGGGTCTGGTTCAGCTAGACAGGTTTTAGCTGGTTCTGGTTTGATTGATAGTACATATATTAATGATGGTGTTGTTGGTACCTATAATTTGAATGATAGGGAATATCCTTTAAAAACTGTAATAGTAGATAATCTAAAAATTACGGAGGAAGGATGTAACTTGGATGTTGGAACTAACGAGACACAAACATTTAACTTTAAAACAAACAATGATGTCTTTATTGTTAAAGGCGGGGTTCCAATTACACGTGTAACAGACGGTCATTGTGTAAGACGTAATGCTTAGATTTTATTAAGGAAATAGTAATTAAAATAATGAAGCACAAGTCTAGGAAATTACATTTCGATTTGTGCTTCTTTTTATATAAAATGGTTTTATTATAGGAGGTAAAGATTTATATGAGTTTATACCTGGAACGTAGTAAGGCGCGGCTAAAGAAAGAAATAGGAAGGGAAATAATGTCACTTTTTGAGAAGTGTTTGGATTATGTTGAAGTAACATTACCAAACGAGAAGATTTATAAAGTAGTTAGAGGGAAGATACTAAGGTCTGGGAATAATGCAATTAGGGGTGTTAATAAAAACATAGATGAAAATTATACTATAAATTATTCTCCAGAGTCAGGGATTAACGAAGATATTATAAAAATTATTTAAGTTTGCTTTAATAAAAAGGAATGGAAAGGATAGGAGATTAAAATGGATACAGATAAGAGAAGTTTTGCAGTAAATGGAATTACATACTATATTAATCAACCAAGCGCCGCAGATGTAAGAAATTCAGACTGGAATTACAGTAAAGTATACTCAAAATCTCTTGTAGAAGGTATTTACACTGCTTCTGAAATGAGAGATATCCTAAAAAAACGAGGTATCATAGGACCAGAATATGATAATCGTGCCCAAGATCTAGCTGACATGCTAGAATCAGAAATTACTAAAATGTATACTGAAGATTCTGAAGATAATCAAAAAGTTTATGCAAACAAAGCTGCAGAAATTAGAAATGAAATTTTCCAATGGAACCATAGATTAAACGGACCAATGAGTAATACGTGTGAGCAACTTGCTGACGATGCTAGGCTTGAATTTTTAACAAGCTGTATAATATCTAACGATAAGGAGGATCTTGTTTGGAAAGATTATGATAGTTTTCTTAGTGAGATTAATCAAACATTATCTACTCGTTCAAAGTTTGAAGTTATGCTTTATTTACAGGGGTTAGAGTCTAACTTCTTAGACACTGTTCCAGAGGCAGTTGTTTTAAAGGACATTGAGGAAAGAGATAATAAAAAACAAGAAGAGGTTGATGAAGTAGAAGAAAAAGTTGCTAGTAACATAGATGAGAAAAAAGAAATAAAAGAAGTAAAAGAAGAAGATAGCGTAGTTATAGATGAAGCAATAAAAGAATTTGGTAAAAACGATAAAGAAATGAAAGGAAAGTCAGAGCAAAAGAAGAATACAAGAAGTAGAAAATTAAAAAAAATAAAAGAATAAAATGTCAATAAATCTAGACGCTTTAAAAGAGTCTACGTCTATTGATATTATAACTTCTTCTAGATATTACTTTAAAGTTTTACGTGAAAATAAAGAAATTATTTTACGTTTGGTTTATCCGTTTTGTGATGATAGATTATATTCTGAGTTTTTATATGATTTAACATATGATGATGCTATTAAGAGTGGATTATTACCTAGAGACGAATTAGAAAAAGTATTAAGTGATCGTGAGTTAATTACAGATAAGGATAAAGAGCGTGAACACGATTTAACTAAACAAGTAAAAGCACAGAAAACGCTGTTTGATAAGATGCGTTTTGCTAAAGATAAAAAAGAAAAAGTAAAAGAGAATATAGATAGGTTAGAGTTAGAGCTGTCAAAATTAAGGTCAAAGATTAATGGTTTTTATTCTCTTACTGCTGAAAGTATAGCTACAGAATCTAAGATTAATTATTTGTGTTGGTCTTCTTGTTACACCTTTTCTGGTGATTCAAAATTTTGGAATACATATGATGATTTTAACTTAGAAAAAGATTTAGATTTTAGAGCAAGTGTAGTAAACAGTGTGTTAATGTTTTTAGTTGGATTTTCTGAAAAGTATTTACGTAAGTTGGCTAGAAGCTCTGAGTGGAGAATAAGATACATGGCTAGTATTAAAACTTCATTACTTCTTTTTTCTAGGAAAGCAGAAGACTATACTAAAGATCAGCTTTCTTTAGTTTATTGGTCTAATTTTTATCAAAATATTTACGAAATGTTTTCAGACGATAGACCTACTGATGATATAATAGAAAGTGACTCTTTGTTAGATGTTTATATGGAAGAATATTATAAAGGATTGGAACAAGAAAGACTAGTTTCAAGTTCTAAAAACAGAGGATCTGATGCTTTTAATAGTGACGAAGTTGTTGTTACTAGATTTAGTGAGTTATATGATAAGTTAGATTATGATACTCCAAAAGAAGCTGTTATAAATGAAAGGTCTACCGATTTAAAAACTAAAAAAAGTAGAAAAAGATAGAGGGAATAGTCAGTGGCTAATTTATTTAGATATGATATAAATATAAAAAATATTGAGGACGTTGCTGAAAAAGATACTGCTACTAAAATAGCAAAGGGGTTAGAATCTCCAAATGCTGTTGCAAAACGTGGAGAAATATCTGAGCTAATAAGGGCATTAAAGTCTTTTAAATCAGAAAGTTCAGAAAAGCTAGTTGCTCAATTTGAAAAGATTTTAAATTCATTATTATCAAAGAAAATAACATCAACAAATACTGGGCTTGGTAGACCAATACCAGGACAGGGAAAAAAAGTAACACAAACGTCACAAACTAAGACAGCAGAATCTAAAAGCCTTATTGATTCATCTAATTCTGTGATGAGTCAAATCCAAAGAGATTTTATAAACTTTAAAATAAATTTTGGTAAATCTGTAAGAGAGCACTTGACTAGCGCTCATGGAGAGGCTTTTAAAGTAATTGGTTCTAAGAAGGATCAGTATACTCAGCGAGGAGGTTCTGATGTTTTAAAAATTGCTGATATGGGCAAGCTAGTAAATGTTTTACGTAAGCTTGGGACAGTTACAGAAAAAGAGATAGTTTCTTTGAAATCGACAGGTCCAGGTAAAATGCTTGAAAAAGCAATTGGACCAATAATGGAACAGGCTGGTTTAGGTATTAAAAAAACTAAAGGCGGTATGTCTGGTCTTATAAATAAAATTACAGATAATATAAACAAACACGGTTATGAGGGTTTAAACAAGGCTTTAAAAACATTAGTTAAATCAAAAGAAGGCAGAGATGTAACTACAAAGGATGTAAGAAAAGCTGTATCAGAGGTGCCTGAAGGAAAAACTAGAACAAGCATATCACAAGATAAATTATATAAAGTTTTAAGTGAAACAGCTGGTCGTACAAGTATGCGCGATTACTTAGGTGACGCTATTAAAGAAATAGAGATACCTCGTCCTGTAAGAGGACCACAAGGCGCTCCTTCTATAAAAGCACAGTCTGGAAGATACAGAGCTTTAACTAAAGAGTATTCATTTACACCAGGTATAATGGTAGCTGCTAAGAAAGCAGAAGGTATAATTAAGTCTTCTAGTGTCGGACAAATTACTGATAAAACAAAGTCAAGTTTTAAAGAAACTGTACCAAAAATAGGAAGCATGCTTCTAGGCGATAAGAAAGCAGAGATAGCATCTTTTTCTTCTAATATTGTAGATGTAATGAAAACAGATAGGAGAGGAAGACAGGATTTAATAAAAGCATATCGTGAAACTATAACTTCTAGAAAAGGAAAGGTAGACAAAGAACCTGAGTTAAAAACTAAAAAACAGCAGTTAGATTACTTAGATAAATTATCCACTAAGGCTAAAAAACTATCTATAGGTTTTGATGATGTTATTGTTGCTATGGGCAAGTTTAGTGGAAAGGGAATATATGATAAACTGTACGAAGGATTAACTAAAGAATCGCAAGGCAAGACATCTCCACTTAGAACTACAGTTAGAGATATAGCTGATCCTAGTTCATTAAAAACATTTAAAAAACGTATTAGAAAAGAGTTTATAGATAAAGACTTAGTTGAAGAAGATAGACCACAGCTAGCTCTTCATCAACAACGATCTGTTAAAGTGAATGTTCCTAAGTTAGTAGGCGAAGATATAGAATCTGTTTCAGGAGCAGAGAAAAAAGCAGATCTTATTGCTCAGAATAGAGAGTTAGAAAAATTCCTAAATATTAAAAGAGTAACAGAAAAAGGAGCAGGTTTTCCTAAAGCTCTAACTTCTTTTGGTATTGGTGAATCAAGATCTGTAGATGTAAAGCCAGACTCTACAAACAAAGCTAGACAATCAATTAATATGTTTTCAGGTGTAATAGAAGATTTTATGCCTTTAGGCGATTGGGCTAATAAAGCTAGATCAAAAATGCAAGGTTATTTTGCTCTTGGTGGTGGTACTACTGCTGGTGGTAAAGTTAAAGAAGGGTTAGAAGTTCCTCTTTTACAAAGTAAAAAAGGACGTCAGGCAGAAGCAGAAGGTGTTTTTGGTAAAGGAGGTTATGGTCTTAATTTACAAACTGTTATGCAAGATTCATCCGGTACATTTGAGGATCAAATAGAAATAGCTGGAAAAGCAGTTAACAGATTTGCTAAATATATAAAACCTAAAATAAAAAGTGTTGGTGACGTTGATACTGCAAATGCCACAGCAAAAGATATTGTATCACAGTTTGCACCAGGTATGGCTGAGTCACTTCGTATGAAAGATCCTGCAAAAGCTGGAGAAAGTAAAACATTAATAACCGAAGTATCTAAAATATTGACAGGTCCAGGAGGAGAGAATTTAAATACTAGAGCTGTAAAAATTGTAGAAATGATATTTACCAAGCTAGGAACAAAGATGACAACACATGCTGGATCTAAAGGTGTTGTAACGTTTGGAAAGGGTAAGGAAGGAGAGCTTGGATCTGTAGATCAACCAGTACCATATCATGAATTAATTAAAAAATCATTGGAAAAGAAAAAAGTTGGAAAGGGTAAAAAAGAAACAAAAAGTATAGATTCTCTTATGGCAGATCTTGATAAAGCCGGCAGTGCCCCATTCGTTGGATTTATGCATAAAAATTTAAGTAAAGAAATACAACTTAAATATAAAAAGATAAGAGCTAATGTTAATAAGATACTTGATTTTGATGTTTCAGTTACAACAGATGCTGGTGGGTCTGTTGAAAAACAAACTAAAGCTTTAAAATCTAATATGTCTAAGATGTCTAAGTCTTTAGGATCTGATGCATTAACTAGAAAAATACCAACAGAAGTTAGAATGAGTCTTACAGGCGCTGTTAAACGTTTAAATTTAATGGAACCATTAGAGACAGTAGTTAACAATATAGCAGGAAATGTTAAAACTACAGATCCTGGTTTAAAAAAGAAACAACTTACTCAGACAGGTGAAGTATCACAAACATTACAAGCTCTTGGTTATGGTTGGGGTCCAGAAGAAAAACTTCCAAAAGAAGAAAGAACTTTACCTATGTATTCTGGTAAAGGAGATAAGGGAGTTATTTCTGGTCAGAAATTTTGGAAATATATTCGTGAGCCGGAGGCACAACAAGATTGGTCTGAAGGAGATATAGAATCAGGCCGTAAAGGACAGAAACTTAATGTAGCAGCTATGTCAGCACTCATGTCTACTTTTGGAGAAAAATCAGAAGTAGTTAAGGAGGCAATGGGCGGAAGGAGTGAAGGTAAAGGAAAAGCTATAGAAAACATAATGGCTTTAAGCAGCCTTGGAGAAAAACCTTTACCTTATAAAGGCGAATATGTTTCAACCAAAGGAATGCGTGAGTTACCAGGTGTTATTTCTAAACATGAAGAGTTAAAAAATACTGTTTTAGATCTTGAAAAGTTTGGTGCTGGTGGTTTTGCTAAAATTCCAGATTTTGAAGAAGGTAAAGAAGTAGGCAAAAGACCTCTATACGTTCCTTCTAGAAGAAGCCTTAATATGTATGCTGAGCAAGGGGAAGGTGTTAGTGCTAATAAGTTAGCTTCTATATATAATAGTTTATTAACAAATGTAGAAGGTTACGAAGCAACAAAAAGTAGAAAGTATACTAAAAGCGATAAACCAGATAAAGATATTTTAAGAAGAAATGTTAAAGAGCATGTTGGTAAAACAGGGTCTAAGTTTAGAGAATTTTTAACTATGGCTCAAAAGGGAGAAGGTGCTGTTTCAGGAGAATCTCTTAATAATTTAATTAATTATTTTAGGAAAACAAAAAGTATAATAGAAGAATCTATATCTAAGAAAGATCCTGCTTTAAAGACAATGAAAACTAGTGCTGCTGATCTTTTAAAAGGAGGTATGGGCAGGGGTGGAGTTAGAGAAGGAGGTTTAAATTATGAAATAGATATGTTAGAAAAGCTTTCAAAAGGAGGAAAAGGTCTTTCTAGTAAAAAAGATGTTAATAGAGTTAAAGGTTTAGTGTTAAATATTAAAGATAATTTATTAGAACCTAGAACTGACACAGCCGAAATAAAGCGTGTAGAAAGTGATTTGGAAAAAGCAAGAAAAGGAAAATCATTTACTGAGTTGTCTGGTGAAACATACGGTTATTATAAAGGTGCTGCGGCTAGAGCAACTAAAAGGGGAGATAAGGTAGGAACTAAAGAATTTGAAGAAGATTCTCCAGAAATGCGTACGTGGATGGAACGTGGTTTAAATAAGCGTTTAAAAGTACTTAGAGCAGGAGAAGGAAAAAAAGGATTATTATCTACTAGTGATGTTGCTGTTGGTACTGCAGCAAAACAATTTGGGATTACTACTGATCCTAAAAAACAAGCTTTAGAAGAATCTGTAAGGAATATAGAGAAAGATAAAAGAAGATTAAGAGAAGATCTAGTAAAAAGCACTATAGGTAAAGAGAAAGGTGTAGATGTTCTTCAATCTGGAAAGATACCTGCTATTAAAGGAACACTATCTGCAGCTATTAACGATAAAGTTGATGATTTTGATAAAGCAGCTAACATAGTAAATAAACTAAGTGAGAAAGGTGTTTTAGGCGATCCAAAAAATGTTGAATCTATAGGTAATTCTCTTGTAAATTCTATTATAACTCAAAAAGAAAAGCATGGAGCCGCTGTTGAAGAAGGAAGAGGTGCTGGTAGAGTTGTTTTAAAAGAAGGTGAGATTGGATTACCTGCATCTAAGCTAGAGAAACTTAAAGGAGATTATGGACAGGTTGGTGATAATCTTTTAGATGCTGTTAGAGCAGGAAAGAATGTCCAAGTTATGAGTACTAGATTTCCTGTTACAGGTATTTCTAGTCATCAGTTTGGTACTGCAAGAGAGTTAAAACATCAAGGAGCAGGAGATGTAGTAGCTCTTCCTGGAGCCGCTCCAGGTCTTGATGTTAAAAAGGTTGAAGGTATTTTAACAACATTAAAAAAACAAAGGGAAATATTTAGGAAAAAAAGATCTTATACAACATCAGATGCTGATAGATCTAGATTAACTAAGAACATACTTGAATTATCAAAAGCTATAGAACTTGTAACTGTAAAATTTTCAGGCTTTGCACAAGGTGCCGATATAGACGGAGATACCTTGATGGTTCACGCAGGAAAAACAAAAAAAGCACAAAAAGAAATAGCAGATGTTTCAAGAGCTAGCCGTTCTGGTTCTTATGGTGCTGTTGGTACACAAGATCCAAGATCATTTATTAACAAAATGATGAATTATAATATAGCTGGAAATAAATCTTCCATGGCAGAGCTTACATCATTATATTCAAAAAAATCAGATGTTAAGGGTTCTAAAATATTTGAAATGCCATCAAATATAACTAGAGAGATGAAAGATTTATCTCTTGATAAAGTTAACAAGGCTCTGATGGGATTTGGTGTAACAGAAGGACAAGTAAAAGAGGTAGCAGGTAAAAAAGGTTTTACTGAAAAGAAACAAGTTGAAAGTGTAGCTAGGGAAATGCTTTATGATCAAGTAAGAAATAAGCAATTTGAAAAAACTTACGTTAAAGCAGGCCTTGGTGAATCTACAGAATCAATAAACCGTTTATCTAGATTTATGGATGCTTCTGTTGGTTTTGGTGATAAGCCTACAACTAAAAAAGAGTATGGTGGTTGGAAGCCAGAGAGTGTTGCTTTAGGTGCAGTATATGAAGGAGATAAATTAAAACAGAAAGCAAGGCCTGGACGTGAAATACAAACAATGATGAATGCTTTGCTGAAACAGGTTATCTCTAGTGGTATGTCAGTTAAACATGGTGGTAAAACATTATTTGATACAGTTAGTAAAGGGATGTCTTCTGGTACTTTGTTTGAAACCATGGAGAAAGATCCAAAAAGTTTTAATGATATATTAAAAGCAAATGAAGTAATAAAAACTACAATTAGAGACAGATTAGATGCTTTAAATTCAGTAGACTTCTTAGCTGAAGTAAGACGTGTAAGTCCTACTACGTCAAAAGGATCTTCAGATAAAGATTTATTAAAGATGCGAAGAAATATAACAGAAAAGTATGCTGATCGTTTTAGTTTTGAGGGTTTTCTTGGTGATGCTTCTAAAGATATTCAAAACCAAATTTTTAAAACAGCCGAAACACCAAAACAAAAACGTGTAATTGAGAAAAAATTAAGTTCTGGTGAGTTAGATTTAGCTCAGCATTTTCCTCAGATGCAAAAGTCTTATGGATTAAGAACATTTTCTGCTTCTATTGACAAAGTTGCCCAAAAATCAAAAGAAGGTAAAACAACATTAGACAGAGCTATAAATAGGGTTTTAGGTATTATTAAGTCTAGTGGTAGTGGTACTACTATATCTGATTCAATGATGCAAAATTCATTTAATAGTTTGTTTGATATGTTTAATAAAGCAGAGAGGCTTGGTTTAAATTTAGATAAATTATTTAAAGGTAAAAAATCTCTTAAAACAAAGAAACGAATAGTTGGTGGTGCTGAGAGAGTACTTGGAATGCCAACAATGTCTTCTGTAGAAAAAGAATTAGTTAGAAAAGAAGGTGCTGAGAAATTTAGAGAGAAATACCCAAAAGCGTCTGAAGAAGATGTATCTAAATCTCAAGAGAAGTACTTGTTATCTCATAGGGAAATGGCTGTAAAAAAATACATTGAATCTACTAAGCAGAAAAAACAGTTGTTAGGCGGGGTTGTTCCTTCTATACTTGCCAAACGAGATAAAGTATCTCTTGAGAAAGCAGAAGATACTGAACTCACAAGAAGACAAAAAGGTGAAAAAGGAAAAGAATGGAGACAACAACTAATATCAAGAGGTTATGAACAAAGAGAGCCTAGAGTAGCTAGTAGGTACAAGATAAGTGGTTTGTTTCCTGCTGAAGGAAAGTCTGTAACTAAAACAGAAAAAGGATATGGTCAAGCTGGTATTTTTGGTGCTAGAGCTAAACCAGAAAGCTCAGAAGCACGTGATGCTTTACGAATATTGGGTGGAGGAGTTAAAGGTGTAAAATATTCTATTAACTCTAAAGATTCAGAAACATTAATAAAGATATTAAATAAGTATACTTCAGCATTGAATAGATTATTGGAAGGAACAACAGCTTTAACTAAAGAACAAACATTAAAAGCACAGGAAGCTTTAAGTGTTGTTAAACAAGGTATGGGTAAATTGAAACAGATTCCTGCTGGAACTGTTGTAGGAAAGGTTGCAGGAAAACTAAGAAGTGTTTATGAAAAGGTTGGAGAATCTGGTTTAACTGATTTTGCTTCTTGGTCTGGTTTAGATGTAAAGAGTGAGAAAGAGAAGGCAGTTGCTGTACAAGAACAAGAGAAAAAGAAAAAAGCTGTTCCAAATAAGTATAAAACAGAATTAGATGCTTTATCTGGTCTTGTTGGTAAGGCAGAAGCTAAAATAGGACTTAAACCAGAAGAAATGCCTTCAGGTGTAATGGATACTCTTGCAGCTGTTAGGGAAAAATCTGTTCCAGATTTAGTAACTTCTGAAATGTTAAAGACGTCTATGAAGGATGTTCCTTATACCAAACAAAGTAAGATTTGGTCTCAATATCATTTAGAAAAAGTAAGAGGTGAATTAGATTTAGCTCAAGTTGCAGAAGAAGAAGGAAGTGTTGGTAAAAAAGAAGGTGCTATAGGAAGAGCTAAGGCAAAGATACTAACATCTTATGGTGCAGTTACTTCTCCGTTTTTAGAAAGAGAAGGGGGAAGTCCTAAAGGAAGAGTAACAGGTTATACTGATGAAGATGCTGTAGGTAAATTGGGTGTTTATCGTGTATCACAGACAAGAGAAAAATTAGCTGAATCAACAAAGCATATAAGTGCTACTGCCGGTAAAGCGATAGAGCCTGTTTTACTTGGAACTGGTAGAATGGAAGAACGTTTGAAGGCTATGTGGTCTATGGTTAGAGGATTTAATTCAGAACTTGCAAAGTCAGGTAAATATGCAGATGCTTTTAATTTTGATAGGGCTGAAGCAGATTTAGCTATAATTAAATCTACATTGAAAGGTTTTCAAAGTAAGGGACAGTTTACTCCAGAAGAATATTCAGATGTTGAACATGCAATAAGACAAGTAACTAAAGCAGAAAAAGCTTACAGAGATACACCTAAAGAAGCACTTTCAACACTCGCTATACCTGGATTGGAAACTACAGAAACAGCTGAAGCTGTGCATGAAAATAAGATTGCGGCTACTATGAAAGATATGTTGGCTAAAAAAAGTCTTGCTGTTGGAGAAACAATGAAGGTTATTTCTAAGATACCAACAGGAGAGGGCCAATTTGAAAAAAGAGAAGATATACTGACTGCTATGGGGGCTGAAGGGGTATATGCTCCAGGTGTTGTTAGTAAAATAAAGAGAACAAAAGGAAAGACAACAGCTGTAAGAGAGGAAGCTTCTATTAGTAGAAGGTCTGTTAGACTTATACAAGAGTTCGAGAAATCTACAAAGAATATAAATGAAAAAATAAAAGATGTATATTTAGGTATAAAAAGATTTGACTCTGCTACTGGTAAAGTAAATTTTGATGAAGCTCTAGAAGATTTAGCAAGTATGCAAGAGATTCTTAAGTATATGTTAAAAACTCCAGGCATTTCTGCTAAAAGTTCTGGAGAACTTAAACAGTTACAAAGAATGATTGGTGCTCCTGTGCGCGCTATTGCTGGGACTTCACAAGAGGCCTTGCCTGGTACAATAATGAAAGGTATGGAAACACCAGCATCTGCTATGGCTGCTCTTAGAGAGCAAGCAAGATTACAATCACAGGCTATGTGGGAAGATGAATCTTTGGCTGTTGGTAAAACAATGACTGTTGCTGCCAATATTCCTACTAAATCAGGTGCTGTTCAAAAAAGACAGATTCAGCTTAAAGCTATAGGTGAAGGTGGGGTTGTTACAGGTATAGAAGAGACTGAGGTAAAACCAGTTAAAAGGTATGTTGAAGATTTAACATCAAAAAGTAAAACTAGAGCTACAAATTTATTTAAAGAGTTTGCTACTGGTGCTGGAGATGTTAATAGTCGTATATCAAAGATGGTTATTGGTATCAAACAATTTGATCAAGGCCTTGTAAAAGCTGGAAAATATTCAAAATCTATAAATTTTGATGATGCAGAAAAAGATTTAATAGAAATAATGTCTTTACTTAACAATGTATTAAAAGGTGCAGCTATTCTTACTGAGGAAGAGAGAGTGGCTTATAAGCAAGCAGAATCAGTAGCAAAAGCAATGTATCAAAAGGTTACTAAGACACCTGGAGTAGCTCAGAAAGGAATAACTATGGGTGGTTATGAGACACCTGAGTCTTCATTAGCTGCACACCGTGCAAAAATAGAACAAGAAACAAAGAAATTAATGGAATCTAATGTTATAGGGAAGTCTGCAGTTGTAAAAAGCAAGTTAATGACTGAAACTGGTGCAGAGGTTCCTATATCTAAAAGATTAACTGCTCGTGGAAGTAGGTTTTTTGGTTTTGGTGGTAATGTAAATCGTGTTTCAGAAAGAGAAGAGGCTGGTGGTGGTCAGGTAGGTTCTGTTATCAGAAGAGTTGCTATGTGGGGTGCTGCATCAGGTGCTGTATATGGTATTATTGGTGGCGCAAAACAAATGATTCAAACAATGAAACAAGCAGAAACAGGCATGGTTAATTTACAAAAAGTAATGTCACCAGTTACAACAGATTTTAATAATATGCGAAATTCTGCTGTTCGTTTTGCTAAAGATTATGGTGCTGAGTTGATGGGTGTACTTGAGACTATGCGTATATTTGCTCAGCAAGGTCTTCCACAAGAACAAGTAAAAGAAATGGCTAGAGTTTCTACTCTTGCTTCTAATGTTACAACAATGAAACCAGTTGAAGCGGCCGAAGCATTGACCTCTGCTACAAGACAGTTTAACATAGAGGGCGAAAAATCTATTTCTATTCTTGATTCTTGGAATGAAGTAGAAAATAAATTTGCCATAACAGCAAAAGATTTAGCTGATGGATTTAAAAAAGCAGGTACTGCTGCCAAGATAACAGGAATAGATGTTCATAAACTTAATGGTATAATTACGGCAATTGGTGAGTCTACAAGACAAACTGGTAAAGAAGTTGGTACATCTCTTAAATTTATTTTTTCAAGAATGGCAACAGAAAAAGCACCAAGAGCATTAACAGCAGTAGGTGTTCAAACTATGGAGGGTGGCAATCTTAGAGAAGGTTCTAGTATTTTAGATGATTTGGCAAAAAAATGGGTTGGTTTAACAAGATCTCAAAAATTAGCTACTGCTCAAGCTATTGGCGGTATAAGGCATTATAATGCTCTTATGGTTCTGATGAGTAACTATGATAGAGCTTTATCTGCAACTTCTGCAAGTATTAATTCTATTGGATCAGCAGAAAAAGAAAATAAGCTGATTATGGAGACATATGAAAAGAAAGCTGCACAATTAAAGGCTTCTTTTGATGCTTTAGCTGTGTCTGCTAGCGGTCCTGTTTTAGCATCTCTTAAAGGATTTACAGGTGTTTTAAACGGATTAGTAGCTGCAATGTCTTCGATACCTGGTGGTGCTTTAGCAGCTATTGGTACGGCTGCGTATGGGACAGCTGTTGGTCTTGGTAAATACTTTGATTTATCAATGTTTGGTTTACTAGGTTCTAGTGTTGGTGGTGCTAAAAGAAAAGCTAGAGGGCCAAAGGATTTAGTTACAACACTGTTTAGTGGAAAGAGAGATATTGGTGAGAATTTAATTGCAGGAATACCATCTAAAACTAAAGATTTTAAAAATATACTAAAAACACCTAGTTGGCGAGGTTCCGGCAGAAGTGGTGGTGTTTCTCTTGGTCCACCAATTAAGAAATTAGATTTAATTAAAAAAGGATATAATAATATAAAAAGTGCAGCCAAAACAGCTGCTTTTTCTACAGTCGGTTTAGTGTCTTCTTTTGGTATGTTTGGTAAAATAGCTGTTGGTGTAGGTATTGCAGCAGGAGCTCTTTGGGGATTTGATAAAGTTATGCGTACGGTGCTTTCTTCTGCAGAAGATAAGACTAAAGATTATAAAGAAACTTTAGATAAGGTAGAAGAGTCATTAAAAGCTATAGGAGATATAAAACTTTTAAAAACAAAAATTGAAATTGAAACAGCAAGAATAGATGTTTTGAAAAATTTAACACCAGAACAAAAGATTGGTCAGGTAGAAGGAATGTCTTATAAAAGTCCGACATTGATGAGAAAACAGCAAATAGCAGATGTGAAAAATTATGCAGGTTCTGTTGCTAGATTAACTAATGAGGGTTTAATAGGGTTTGATAAGTTTGGAAATGCCATTGTAGCAACAACCGATAATCTTGGATTAGTTATTGATAAACTTGAGACTGTTGCTACTAAAGCAAAAGTAGAATTAAAATTAAAAATAGAAAAAGAAGAATTAAAAGAATTGTTTGAGCCACCAGACATTAAAGGTGGTCTTGCTAAAGCAATGTATACAGCAAGGGAAAGCATTGGTAATGTTGGAAAGAATTGGAATATTGAGTTTATGGAAAAGTATGCTGAAAGTCGAAGAACTCCGTTTGAAAATTTACAAAAATCATTAATAGAAATAAATAAATTACAGAGAGAAGCTGGACGACATGGTAAAGTTATACGACCTCCTAGACCAGAATTAGAGAAGACAGATCCAAAGCAATATAAAAAAGATGAAGAAGATTTTAAGGAATGGACGAAAGCACAGGATAAACGTATTGGATATTCGAAAGAAATTAATGAGAAATTTTTAGAAGTTCGTAGAGATTTTTTTACTATTCGTGGACCAGAGATTACATCAAAACTTGCAGGCGAGGCGGCTTTTGGTGATACAGGACAAATGTTGGCAGGTGCAGAACAGGCTCAAGCTTCTAAGTTTTATGCAGAGCAAGGAGCAACAACTGAAGATATTGCAGCATCTTTTTTCCATAGGCTTCGCGGTATTAATGTAAGAGCAACAGCTAAACTTACAGAAGAAGCTGCTATGGAACAGGGGATACCTTTTAGGCCAGTAAAAAAAGGAGAGGATAGGACCAAAGCTTTAGGTGATGCAAGAGCAAAAGATATTTTAATATTTAAACAGGGATCAAGTATTGCAAGTAACCAAGCTTCTGTTTTTGAAAGTCAAGGAAAACTTTATGTTCAATTTGCTAAGCGCTCAGTTGATTCTGAAAAAGAAAAAACTAAACATTCAGTAAAAACATTAGAGGCGTTTAAACAAATACCAAAATATGCGAAAGATTTTGTTGGCACCATAAGTTCTGTTGGTTTATTGTCTCCAACAGAGATGAGACTTAAATCTGTATCTAGGGCTTTTGTTGGAGCAGAAGCTGGAATGTTTAAACCAAGAAAAGAAAGTAAATTAGAATTAGGAAAGAAGTATCGTTACCAAGTTCCAACAGAAATGTTGATTCAAAATAATGCATTTAAAACCATGTCTAAAACAACAGTAGGTTTTGTTACAGACTATATTAAAAAACAAGGAAAACTTAGAGGACAGCAAAAAGCTGCTTTATCTGTTTATGAAAAGCGTGCAGCTATCAGCGGTCAAACAGCAAGAGTGGTTAGTGAAATGACCGAATCTTTAATTAAGTTTTCAAACGAAGCTATACAGTTTATTAGAACTGTAGTTGATTTGGAAAAATCACTTGAACAATTAAAGGTTGGATATAATAAACAAGCAGCTGTACAACAGTTTAGAAGAAAGAATCTAGTTAGTTTAACAGGTCCTATGACAGGTATGCCTGTAATTCCTGCACCAAAGGTTGATTTAAGAAAAGTTGGGGAACTTTCACCGCATGAAAGGTTGAGATTGGGAAGTAAAAAATATGAAGGTGACCTTATAAAATATACAGATAAGTTGGCCGAATATAATTATGTCGCTAAGAGGGGAGAAAAAATCTCTGCAGCACAAGTAGATATAGAATATATTAGAGGATTAGAAAAAGAACGGCCAGGATCAGTTGAAGATCTTGAAACTTTAGTTAAAAGCATATCAAAGACTGGTGATTTGTCTAGTGGTTCGCAACTTTTAGAATTAGAGAAACAAACAACTTTAGAAGCACAGAGTGCTACTAGTTTGAACACTATTGTTTCTCTTCTAAGCGGAGGTAAAGCTCCTGGTTTGCTTTTGTTAGAGCAAGCATCTGGAGCTACTCCTGGTCCTGAGCAAAATCTTGCGTTTGATAGAGCCAATATGGCTATTAAATCTGATTTAAAAGTATTACTAGGTCAGGGAAATTTTGAAGATCTTAGTAAATATTATGAAAAAATTAAAAGCAGTAATAGCGAATTTGGCACTAATAGAGTGATGTCTCAATTTTTTGAGGAATTGAATCCAGCATCTATTAAGGATGCGTTAATAGGTTCCGGCGCTATGTTACCAGAACCTATCCAGCATCTATTAAGGATGCGTTAATAGGTTTCGGCGCTATGTTACCAGAACAGGGCAGTAAACTAGCAGATATAGCCGTTTTGCTAAGAGGAAAATTTGGTAGTGTTGAAGAAACAAAGGAAGAAAAAGAGGCTTATAGTGCATATAAGGCAGGTACAGCAACAGATGAGCAAAAAGGTATTGTTTCTAACCTTGAGTATAAGTATGCTGAAAACGCAGGTACTATTGGGCTTGTTGCAGGAGCTAAGGCAGATGAAATAATAAAATATTTAGCAGAAAGTGAAAGTAAAAAAAAGGATATTGAGAAAACAAAAGGTGAAACTTCGTCACCTATTGATATTTTGTTTGAAAATATGAAGAAAGCCGAAGCGCAGGGTAAAGATGTTAAAAA
>Ga0075116_10000451_pt1 | contig 19086 bp, 17 predicted proteins | sample AntAceMetag02UKC_FD_69786 | JGI IMG/M metagenome (GOLD analysis project Ga0075116, IMG submission 69786) | Saline lake microbial communities from Ace Lake, Antarctica- Antarctic Ace Lake Metagenome 02UKC | ecosystem: Environmental > Aquatic > Non-marine Saline and Alkaline > Saline | place...
TGCAGAACTGTTTCATTAACACTGCATGCTTTAAATTCAGGTATAACTAAAGCCATACCACCGAAACAGGCTACAGTACGAATAATTACACCTAAATTATGGGGGTCATTTATTCTATCTAAGAATATAATTGTTAAGTTTCTCTTTTTAGCATGCTCTAATAAATTATTAAAGGACATATATTCAAATACTCTTATCTCTGCTACTATGCCTTGAAGGTCTTTCGTGGGTTTAAGCTGGGATAAATGATTGGCAGGTAAGCGCTCTATGGGAACATTGTTTACCTTTATCATTTCTTCTATATGTGGCACATCAAAGCCCTCTTGCAGATATATGTTCTTTATGCTTTTAGGATTTGCCCTCAGCCGCTCAAGAACAGAGTTTCTTCCATATAATAACATTGATTTTCTTATCTCCATTTGATAACTCCAAACCCCGCGCCTTTCCTTATGACAATACCTGAGGCATCAAAGGCATTATCTTGTAATTCTTCTTTTAACTCATTCCATAGCTTTATCATATCATTACATTGTCTAATATCATCTAAAATTACGTAACGGGGATTTAATTTAGCAGCGTAAATATTTATGTTCTTTTTTGTATGCTCATATTCATGCACTGAATCAATATAAAGAAGGTCAATTTCTTTATCAAAAGATGTAATTGCCTCTTTTGCGACTTTCTCATTTAATGAATCGCCGTATATTCTTTTAATGTGAGGATATTTGCTAAACCCCTCATCATTTTTTCGAGTAATATCTACTGTTACCAAACGGCTGCATGCAATAGCATCTTTTCCCAAACCCTTGCTAATTGACATAATAGAACCACCACTATTGGTCCCTATCTCAAGAATCTGGGTAAGTTTCTGTAATCTAATGAATCCTGCTAGAAAAAAATAATAACTGGTCGGACGATTGATAAAGGAGCTTGGCCCTGTTGTCTCACCATACGGGCAATCAGATAAGTCTATGCTTATTCCAACGCGCATAGCCTCTTCACAAATGTCTTTCATGCTTATAAATTATTTACGGCGGTAGTTTTTGCGGTGTCTTTGTCCGTGGAATACCTTGTGGCCCCCTCGTCCTCCTTGGTGCTGCCTTGGGCCCTGGTAATATTTTGACTCTTCAATAAATTTTTCTTTTGGAAATTCAGGATGTTCTACTATCAGCAAAGCACTCTTAATAAGTCTTTCAATATTCCTAATATCCTTACCCTGTTCAGGTGTTGCAAAAGATATAGCACGGCCTTTATGGCCCGCGCGGCCTGTACGACCAATACGATGCACGTAGTTTTCAGTATCATCCGGAAGATCATAATTTACAACAAGTTCTATGCCTGTAACATCAATGCCTCTGGCAGCAATATCAGTGGCAACAAGTATCTTATATTTTCCGGTCTTAAAACCATTTAAAGCTTCTTTTCTCTGGCCAAGTGAACGATTTGAGTGAATTTCAGCAGCTCTGCGGTTCAGTTGCTGTAAACCACGCGCAATCTTTTTAGCACCTATTTTTGTCCGGGAGAAAACAAGTACCGGGCCGCGATACTGGTCAAGTAACTTTATTAATAGCTGGCGCTTTGAGCTTTTTTTAATAATAAAGACTTCCTGTATAATGTTTTCTGCGGCAGTTCCTGATGGGGCAACTTCAACATGTATGGGCAGCTTCATATGTACAGCTGCCATTTTCACGATTACTCCTGGTATAGTCGCGGAAAAAAGCATGGTCTGTCTATTTCGCGGGACAAATTTAATAATTTTTTCAATCTGAGGCAAAAATCCCATATCAAGCATGCGATCCGCTTCATCCAAAACCAGGACATTTACATCAGCCAAAAGAACTGTACGCCGCTCCATGTGGTCAACAAGACGTCCGGGAGTAGCAACCAAAACACGCGGATTTTTTCTTAGTGCTTTTAACTGCAGATACATAGGCGCGCCGCCTATAATAACAGCTGTCTTTATGCCAAATGACGGGGCAATCTTCTGAAACTCCTCATTAACCTGAATAGCAAGTTCTCTGGTAGGTACGAGAATCAGCGCACGACCCTTTCCCTTGGAAAGGCGCTGAATAATCGGAACAGTAAAGGCAAGTGTCTTGCCAGTGCCGGTCTGGGCAACTCCTATAATATCTTTGTCTTCTATGGCAATGGGTATGGCTTTATACTGAATCGGCGTAGGGGTAGTAAACTTCATTTTATCCAGTATATCCAATATCCTTGGGGCAATCCCAAGGCCGTCAAAAGAAACATTTGCGTTATGTTGTATTTTAGTCATGATAGTTTATAGTAACATTATTAGATGATATTGTATATAATTATTATTTTCTTATAATACGCAGGTGAAAAATCTAAACATTAAACCTTATATCTAACATATCACCGTCTTCGACAATGTAATCTTTTCCCTTAACATATAATTTCCCTGCTTCTTTAACCTTTGCTTCACTGGTATAAGTTGCAAAGTCACTATATTTTATTACTACTGCCCTTATAAACCCTTTTTGGAAGTCTGTATGTATCGCACCGGCAGCCTCTGGCGCCGTAGAACCAAACCTGGTAGTCCACTGCCTCACTTCATCCGGGCCAACAGTAAAAAAAGATATCAGATTCAGCGCTTTGATGCATAAGCGTGATAACGCATCTGCAGCAGGTTCTTTTATACCAAGCTCTTTCAAAAATTGCGCTCTCTCTTCTTCAGATTCCAGTTTAATTATTTCAGATTCAACTTTTGCTGAAATTTGTATAATATCGATTGCTATTGCTTGATAATCTCGCTTCAGTTGTTCAATAAGGGTAGTATTGTTCAGATCTTCCTCTGAAATGTTAAGGGCCACCATTATAGTTTTACGCGTAAGAAAAGGGTAGCTTGATATTGTTTGAATTTCCTCAGCAGTTAGCTCAATAAGCCGTAACGGTAATTCTTTTTCAAGCTGTGTTTTTAGTTTTACAAGCAGCTCCTTCTCCTTTTCAGACGATTCTTCTTTTAGCCGTTTTATTTTCTTATCAATATTCTCCATCCTCTTTTCAATAAAGACAAGATCATGAAGAATTAGTTCCGAATTTACCAAATCTATGTCTCGTTTTGGATCAACAGAACCCTCTGTATGATAGATTGATTCATCTTTAAAAGCTCTTACTACGTGGCATATGGCATCAAGTTCGTTTATGTCGGTGAAGATAGTACCTTCTGCAATAGTATCTTTTTCTATCTTTGGAAGCATTTCAATCTCTATTCTGGTCCTTACTTCTTTCTTTGGCTTATAGGTTTTAGCCAACATATCAAATCTTGGATCTCTTACCTCAACAACGCCTTTTATCGGCTTCTTTGAAGCAATTTCGTTCTCCGTAGGTTTGCGATTCGTAAGAATCTCAAAAAGAGTCTTTTTTCCTGTCTGGGGTAATCCTATTATACCTATTTTCATAATTTTTTTAATTAAGTGTTATGTCTCTGTAACCTATTTTCCGTCGGATAATAGGTTACAACATAACTCTTTTGTTGTCAAGGGATTAAGGTATCTGATAATTACTGATTTTATCAAGGTGATTAATTATTCTATCTCTTTACTACTTTGCCTTCTTGTGTTACATAGCTAGAGTAGCCACTTGCATTTATCTTCCAATAAGGACTATACGGTGATGAGGAAAATCCATCGGGCTCCCAGATAAGCTCAGGTTCGGCCTCATTAACATTATGGATAATATGTGTGTATATCTGGCATACAATACGCACTATAAGGAAGTGCCATTTCTTTGGATATTTCTCCAGTAATGTTTTTACAGTACTGAAGAGATCCTTTATTATTTGTCTTTTTAGCAAAATAATTGCCTTGGCCTTATTAACTTTTAAAAATTTCTCAGGATTTTTTGTCCAGCTAGCTTCTTTAAAATGTCCATCATTGGCATCAAGTATTACAACAGCTGAGGCTAAAGACTCACCGCTTTTACCGGCTTTGAGAAAAGGTATAAGATAATAATCAGAATTACTTTTGTTAAAACTTTTGACTAATATAGCATCACCTATTTCTGTGTCTGAGAATGCTGCAAGCGCATGTGGATCTGATAAAAGATGCAAATCAACAATATCAAATAAACTCTGCTTTTTAAAACCTAAACTATGTACAGATATTTTTTGTCTTTTATACATGGGCTCTGCTATTTTAATAGAAGCAGTGCTTGATTCTGCAGGCGGCTCTGCTACTTGTAAAAACATGCCATCATGTTTGTCATCTGTTGCCAAAGGCATAAAATATGTTAATTCACATTCTGCTGCTGTTTTATAGGTATTTTCCCCTATTCCAATTACTTGGGGATCCGTAATCCAAAAACCGTATATAGTAAAATCCGGTGTATTGTAAGGATTTGTATGCGGCTCAGGACAGGGGTTTGCGCTGGCTGCATACCCTTTTATTGCAACCCAATTATCATATGTGCCATATATTGGTATTGCTGCAGGTGTATTGGGATGTGTGACTAACTCTCCGTCAAGTCGCCAGTTTTCTTTGGTAACTGTATATGCCATCCAGTGACATATATCACGCATATATTCATTGATAGCACCTGATTCATAAGTATGCACTGTAAAATTATAACCTTGATATGGGTTGCCGCCTGGACGAGTATCGTAATCATCTAACTCGTTTGAAACCAAAGCATCATATGGATCAAAATGTCCTAACGTACGGTCAACAGCCCTGGCATCCATTTCTAAAAGGCTTGAATTTCCCGGGTAATTATATTGATATCCATAGTCATAGATTGTATCTTGATCTAATGCACTTGCCACGCCGCCCCTGATGTAATTTAGTATCATCTGAGAAACAGCTGCGCCTGTTGAATTATATGGAGTTTCATTTGCATACCATGGCATATCCAAATTAAGTTTATAATATGTGCTAAAATCATATCCGCCATTTAAACAGGCTATTGCATAAAAACTGGTATCTATAAACCGCAACCAACCACCTGCGAGTTCTCCTTCATTAGGAGAAATCTCTACCCAGTCTACCCAGCCGCCTTCGCTTGTATTTTTAAGACCACTGTTTTCTGCCCAGAACAAAGCTTCATCAGCATAAGAGCCTTGCCCTAAATCAAGCCAGCAAAGCGCTGCTTGAAACGATAAACCTGGGTATTTTCTTGTTTGTAATATACTCTCTTCTGATACATAACCAATACAGGAACCGTCAGGTTGCTGAAAAGTATTCTTTATCCAGTTGCCAACCTCAAGAGAATCAGCTCCAGTTACAGGTAAATCCAACATCTGCGGGGCATAACTAATCCAGCTATCGTAATCAGATGGTAAACCCGGATCTTCTTGCGGCACTCCATTTTCATTTATCGCAACATGCCAAACAGGAGCATTATAAAGCCAGGTATTTATTCCATTAATTATATCTCCTGCTGCTTCTTTACATTGATTCCCAAAGCTATAATCTCCAAAACTCACAGCCCAACCACTAGCAGCAACTAGGGCCTGATAAGCATATGAATTATCAGAAGCCCATCTCCATGTGTGATAATTACCACTTTCATCTTTTCCGCCACAGATTAAGCCATCATCAGTGCCGGTTTTATTCTCCACAAGCTGGCATTGCATAAGAAATTCCGCGCCTTTTTTCATAGAAGTATATCTGTTTACATCATACCCTAACTTATAAAGAGCAATCATTACCTCTGCTGTTTGTGTGGGTGATTTTGAATAGGTATGCACATCTGCATAGTTATATTGATCATACCAGGCGCCGTCCGCTGTATCCTGAACTCTGACCAAATAATCCGCAGCCAACTGTGCCTTATCTAAATAGCTATCATCATCTAAAACCTCTGATGCTATAATCAGTCCTAAGATAGCCATTGCATTTTCTCTTGGTACAACCCAAGTAGGCTCGCCCCGCACATTGTTAATGCACCCATAAGCATCACCTCCATCCAGATACTGACAGGAGAGGATATAATTTGCTTCTGATTCTATTTTATCTTCAGTAGTTACACCCGGTATACCAGGCCCACCTCCTATTTTACAAGGATCATATCCTGCCTTTGCAAATGCAAAATAAGCAGAAGCCAGTGCCGCGCCACAGTTATATGTATAATATCCCGTACCTGTTGGAACAGCACCTGCTACAGAGTAATCGAGATAAGATGCATAAGGCGCAACCTTCGTACCAGGACCATCAGGCGGAGTGCTAAAATAATTTTCTAAAGAATCCACTAGATCATTGTATTTACTTAAATATTCCTGTTTTTTTATACTATTCCCTCTTTCCGCATAAATCTGCGCAACTTTTAAATATGCTAATGCCATTTGTGAAGACATCTCAACAGAACCATAGTCGCCTTCCTGTGATATGGAAAAAGCAAATAATTCAAGCTTATCTTCTATATCAAAAAAGGCTGTTCTCTCTTCTATGGCAGAAAACATCTCATCAATTTCTGTGTCTCTTTCCTCTGGTGTAGCACCAAAATATGTGTCTTCAAACATCAACTCCAGCGGAGCAAATGCCATAACATCCGTTGCCACGGAGTTAAAATTTTCCGGTGGTATCCACTCACTACCATTAAAAATAGCTGATGAATGAAATAAACTAACATCTATATGGTACATACTCTTTAACCAACCTTTTATATAATCGGCTGCTTGATCATATGTAGAGTTACCAGTTATCTCATATAATGCCTCAAGCGCATAAAGGGCACGTTCATTCTGTTCTGTTGATTTAAGATTCCAGTAAAAATCTGATAACCCTTCCGGGTCATGATACATGCCTCTTGGCCCATAACGTATGCCACCATCTGCATCTTGTAGCTCTAATATATAATCACCAAATAAACTTGCTAAATTTTTATAATCTTCATTTTGAGTTTGTTCATATGCCTCAGCAGCATATAATATTAAACAAGCTGCAGCTCCTGTATCCACAATCCAATCCCAGCTATTCCACCACTCACCCTGCCCCTGGCGACCCAATATCCTGGCAATCCTATAAGGCCCATAATTTAGCGGACTGCCGCTACCATCATAATAATTATTATTACAGTTAATTAGAGGATTAAGAGAATCGCTCAACTGCTCATAATAAGAAACATACGTATCCAGAATAGTTGTGTCATTATTTTCCAGTAAGATCCTACCTAATATTACCTGATCATAAGTTGCGGCTCCATAATTTATTACTGCCTCATCAGCAAGGCTATGGCTCCCCTCAAGATATAAGCGGAAACTTCTGGTTAATCCCTCAAAGCCCGGCCCTTCCTCAGCTGCTCCCTTATCAACAAAATATTTTACATATGGTTCTGCAGCCTGATACAACTGTTCTTTGCTTTCTAAAGCATAAGCACTGCTATGGAAAACAAACAAAATAACAGCTAAAGATAACATCATGTTTTTCTTCATAATCTTTCTAACTCCTTTAATTAAATGTCTTAATTAAGCTCAAAACGGAACCACCCTTGACAGTTTTTGTAAAATTGTCAAGGGTAGCCCTTTCTTTAACCCTGTACCGAAGGCATGTGCCGATTGGTACGGGGTCTTCTAATTTGTATTAATAGTATAACATAAATATTAAGAATTTCAAGTGATTTTTACCTTAGTGTCAACCAGATTTTAAAATGTAACATTCTTAACGATTTAAAAATGTAACATTCAGTTAGTAGTAGCCCTGCCTGCCGGAAGGCAGGCTATTCGTCGGATTTCTTAACGCAGCTTCAATATCAAGCTTTCTTTGAAAACTTTGGCGGAGAGGCAGGAATTCTTGCAAGCACAAAGTTGTAACTCTTGTTGTTTCAATGAATTATGACGTAACTTGTTCTATAACAACATATTAGGGATTCTATATGCTTTCCTATAGTTTCCTCTGTTTTCCTATATTTTCGCTTTAAGATGTCCCAAATATGCCCCAAAACTATTTAAGAGAATTAATGTATTTTTTTATCGCTTCTTTGGACGAATACCAGTTTCTACCAAATTTTGCTGCTTCTATCTTACTTCTCCTGGCTAATAAACTTAAATATTCCTGACTATATGGTGAATCTTTACATACCTCACTTAAAGGCAAATATTTTTGGTGCGGTTTTTGCTCTTTTGTAGGTTTAATAGCCTCAATCCAAATTGCTAGAGACCTCTCAACTGACCGTGCTATAAAATTAACAAAATCTTTCAAGTTATCCCTGTGCCCTTTTTCTAAAGAATCATAATATTTTTTCCTGTCAACTTTCAAAACTACTATTGGTGGAAATCCATACTTTATTAAAATTAGATTCGTTAAGAGCCTAGCTGTTCTGCCATTGCCATCCACAAATGGATGAATATGAACAAGTTTAAAATGAGCAATCGCAGCGTATTCAATTGTGTTGTATTGTGACTTTTTGCTTTTCAACCATTTGTTAAAATCTGCCATAAGATGCGGAATTGATATAGACTCCGGTGGTTTATAATTTGAACCTGATATACTTACAGAAACATTTCTATATTTTCCTGCTTCTTTATTATCAATTTTGCTTAATATGAGTGAATGTATTTGCCTAATTGCGAGAGTATCAATTCTAGATTTTTTGTTTACTAATTTTTCTACAAATTCTATAGCGTCCTTGTGGTTTATAGCCTCTAAGTGTTCTTTTAGAGATTTACCCTTAATTGTGAGCCCGTCTTCTAAAACCAGCTTTGTTTCTTTAAGAGTAAGAGAATTACCTTCAATCGCATCTGAATTATATGTCCATTCAACAATAATGCGTTCTCTTAATTTTTCTAAAGCACTTTTTGGAAACGGTCTTAATTTATCCAGCTGTTTTTTCTTGTCAAGTATTCGGCTATATAAAGTCTTCTCTATCAATATCAGTCTCCTCCTAAAAATAAATATCGTATCGGATATACTAAAAATATACACTATCCGATACGATATGTCAAGGGGAATTTTCAACTGGCGGAGAGGCTCTTCTTCGCTAAAGCTTCGAAGCAGCACATCTCTCCACCATTCTGCTTCGTTCTACTAAATTAATCTTTTCTTCAAAAAAGCAAAACCTGAACCTGATTTTAAATACTTCTCAAGCTCTTTTGCCTTCTTTTTGTTCTTGAATGCTATTTGTGTTTCAACTTTCCATGGCACATATTTACTTGAATATCCAGATTTTTTAGCATTGTGCTCTTTGAGCCTTGTGGATAGTTCTTCTGTATAACCAATATAAATCCGTTCAGGTTCTTTTATGCTTCTAAGTATATATACAGTATACATATGCTTTTTTGAAGAAAATTAAATAAGCCAATTCCTGCGAAGCTTAAGGTATTTCAGCTACTAAAATCCTCCTTCTCGTCGGATTTCTTAACGCAGCTTCAATATCAAGCTTTCTTCGAAAGCTTGGCGGAGAGGCAGGGAGTGTACCGGATTTATGCTTAAAACAACCTCTTAACCACCATTAAAACCACCAAAATCAAGTCTCCTCGTTTAATACCTTTTTGTTTTCAATACAATATTGTATATATACAAGGTCAAACAGAAATAGCTTTGTTTTATAAGTAAACATTAGTCCGTGTTCTGCAAGCCCTCTATTTGTTTCTATATTTTCTCCGTAAATAAACTTCACAAAGACTATATTGCCATCTTGCAATTCATAGTGAGTTTCCGGATGTAGTGCGGCCCAAGCATCTTTAATATTTAGTGAAATCATATTATGAACTTTGTATTTTGGCATAAGACATATATTCTCTGATGCTCCTTTTAAGGCTATGTTAGCTTTCCTGTTAGAAAATTCACCATTTACAGTAACATCTGTAAACATTTGGCCCCAAGCACCTACAATTGTCATCATGCACAACACAAAGATTTCAGCTATTATCCTCCAATAATTCTTGTCTGGTTTCTTTATTTCTTTAATGATATCTATGCCTGCAAGAATAATCACTAATACCGAACCAATAAAAATACCGACTTGCCAGATGTAATTTCCCATAACACATCCTCCTTCTTGCTATAATTATATCACTTCAAGCTACTCAGCGCCAATACTTTTGCCTTACCCTCTGCTGTTGTGTGCTGGTAGTAATCTAACAAGACTTTTGTATCCCTAATTCCAGTTATGGCTTTTATATCATTTACGGGCACAAGGTTAGCAGCAGCAACGGTACAAAGTCTATGCCTAAAGTAATGTGGTGTTATGGCTTTTCCAGCAATTCTCTTACTTACCTTCTTTAAATATTCCCTATAGTGCCCTGAGTGTATTCTGCCATTACACTTATTAGGAAAAAGCCATACTGTTTTCCTATTAGTAAAAGCATATCTTTTAAGTATGGTAGAAAATTCGTCATCAAACATATCAAAAATTCTTCCTTCTTTTGTCTTTGTTGTCTCTGCCCTAATAGTCAACGATAGAGGTCTTAGCCCATTCCATTTAATATCTGCTCTACGCAAATATGTGGTTTCTTCTACTCGCCATCCGCACTTATATAGCATCACTGTTAAGCCATAGTAATGTGGTTTATCTTCTTCTATATAACTTAATATCTTTTTTATATCTAAATTCGATACATGTTCATAATGTTTCTTTTCTCTCGGAGGCCTTTTAAGCTCTTTTAATTCTTCAAGAATCTCTTTTTTGCAATAGCCTTTGCGCTTGAACCTCTTAAAAATGGCTTTTATGATTGTTAACTCAGCGCGCCATCCCTTTTCTCTGTTCTTTTCTTTTTTGATATAACCTTTATAATCTTCAAAATGGGCTTCTTTTAAATTATTAATGGAGTCTATGTCTGGATGTTTCTCTTTTAAAAATTGACTAAAAGTCTTCCAGCAGCTCAGAAATCTATTAACAGTTTTTCTGCCTTTACTATCTGCAAGCAAATTTTCTCTTATAACAACCGCTAATTCTTCAAAGTTACTATTATATCTATCTTTTTCAAAGGCGGGGGATTTTCCTTCCTTGACTTTCTTAGCTATCAACTCTGCTCTTTTTATACGGGCTTCTTGTAATGTCTTTGCTTCTACAATACCGTAGAATCTTTCAGCTTTAGGGAAAGGGCGAAAATTTACCTCATAAACGCCCTTTCGCTTCTCTCTTACGCCATCCCGGTTTTTCATTCTGCTTATTCGCTCCTAAACCATTTCCAGAACTCTGCGGCTATAGCATACAGCCTCTTACCCCTTTTATATAAAGGGCAACCAGACTTTACCTGCCACCTTCTGCTGTGTATTGTATTTGGCGATATTCTTAAAATCTGAGCTATATCCTCTACCATCAAAACATCTGCACTTGTCATGTTTGCACCTCCTATCTGTCGTATAACTAACCTTTTGCCTTATTTACCCATACCCCGATACAAGCCTTTATAACTACCCCGCTCATCTTGCCTAAATTTTAATAGATTCTACTGGTTCTTACTTATTATACCTATTCACTCCTTGTTAAAGCGCTCACTAAACAATTGTTACAGTATTGCGCATATTAACCCAAAAAAAATGCTCCTTATATTTTTATTCTTCCATTAACTCTGTTATGCTAACCTTGCTTGGTGTATTCGCTTTGCTTAATTTTTCGCAAACTAATTTTGCAAGATTGGCATTTCCCTGATTAAATCTCTCCCTGAACCTTGGATTTTGATAATCTCCTTTGACAGTAGGGTCTTCTTCAAATGCAGGGCACTGCTCGATAAGGTTAATCAACAACTCAATTATTTCCTCATTGTATTTATGGTGCTTTTTGAAAATAGCCTTAATAGTGCTTACCCGAATTGTAGTATATCTCTTCAATTCGTGCATCAATATTGCTTTCCTTAAAACTTCCAGTGCTACGTTAACTGAATAGAACGACCTTCTGCCCTCTGGTTCTGGCTTTGGCAATATATCCTCATACAAATACCATTGATAAGTTCGTGATGGCAAGCCTAAACATCTTGATAGAAAGTCGCGCAAGTCTGAAAGGTAAAACTTGTCATCTACAGACTTCTCATTAATAAATTGTTCGGCAGCGTTTATAAATAGTGCAAGGTCTGAAATCATAAAAAACTCCTATTTGCGCAATACTGTAACAGTATAACATATCTCCGCTTTCTGTCAAGCTTTTTTTTGCAAAAAGTTTTGTGTCTTGTTAAATAAACGTTTTGAAATAATAGCCTCGTGCTTACCCGCAGTTTTAACCTTTCCAAAATTATTTTCTCCATAGTATAGTGCATTTTTTGTAATGTAACGAATTGCTTCAACATTGAACTCCTTTTTTCGTTTAGTTAATATGCCTTTTGCATTTAGCCTATTTACTATTTTCGAATATGTATAACCTTTAACTTTCCACTTAAATATTTTTTCTACCCAAAACGACTCATCTTCGCACAACACTAGCTGTCTGCCTTTTTTTAAATATCCAAAAGGAATTGGCCCGCAGGCTCGGTGCCCTTTTTTAGCTCTATTTTCTCTGCCGTCACGCATGCGGGTAAAAATAATATCTCGCTCTAACTCCGCAAAAACATGTATTATTCTTTTAAATGCTTTGCCCATGGGGTCATTTGTATCAAATGCTGGCTCCAAAACTGAAACCAACTCCACATCATATTTTTTAAATTGAGCCTCTAACCATAATGACACTCCTAATTCTCTACTCAATCGGTCTTGTTTATAAATAATAATTTTTTTAATTCTGCCTGACTCACAATCCTTTAAAAGATTTAGCAGTGCCGGCCTATCTTTCACTGCTCCTGAAATTCCTGCGTCTTCATAAATTTTTATTAAATTCAGATTTTCTTTTTTGCAATATTCTTGTATCTTCTGTTTTTGTATTTCCAATCCTTGACCTCTATCAACTTGCACTTGTGTTGAAACTCTACAGTATCCAATCACAACATTATCAGAATACATAAGACACCTCCTTGGTTTCTACAATAGTTAAAACCATCACGTTTCTCATTTGTCAACTTTTTAGTGAAAATAGTTTATGGGGGAATGTTGTGAAATGAATGTTTTTGAAGGGCAATAAAAATGCCTAACTTGAAACAATATAACAAGTTAGGCTTAAATAAATGTTAAATTTTATACAGGATTTTTAAAAAATTCCTGAGGCATGTGGCTTATTTATTATAGGTCCTCCTTTTTGAAGTATGGAGTCAAGATATAGCTTATTCACAATCATTCTTGTTTCACGAATAACTTCGGCAGTATCCTGATTAGTTAACTGCTTATTACCTTTTCTGTAAGACTGGCTCTTTTCCCAAAGTTTCTTTTCCATTTGGTTTTTCGCTTTCCTTTTTAGCTTGTTTTGCAATTACAGGCAATGTACCTACACAAGAAATTTTGCCCATAAAATCTGATATTTTATCCAATTTATCTTTTTCATCTGCAGATGGCAATCTTACATTTAACTTTAAGTCTAATGCTTCTTGATAATCAATAACGAATCCATGTGAGGGGTATCCATATATAATTTTGTTAACAATACGGTCAACCTCTTTCGCACCTATTGAAGAGTACCCATAACGAATCATTGCTCTTCTTGTATATTCTTCTCCAATTCCTATTAATCGCATGTACTCGCCCAACTTATCGGGGTCAACCTTAGAATATAGCGGTTCACAGATATTCTTAGTAAAATTTTGTGCCACTTCTATAGCATCTTTTAAAATAAACTCTGTACGCTTAAGAATCAGTTGGGTCATAATATCAAAAGTTTCAATGGCGTGATTGCGTAGATAATCAATACTCTTAGCACGGTCTAATACAGATATAAATCTCCTGCCCTTAGGGTCTTTAAATTGAGGGTCTAACGGTCCCAACTCAGCGTTTTCATGCATGATAATATTATCCGCCCCTAAGCATAAAAAGGTCGCTGCACTTTTAGCATATTCTGGGACATAAATATCCAATGCTCTACCATTCTCTCGTAAAAACTGGAGTAATCTATGAGCTGCATCTATACTGCCGCCACCCGAATCTACTATAGCTATTATTCTCTTCGCTGGTAATAGCTCCTTGCGTAGACTACGTATTTTAGCAACAAGCTCATTAGTTATGCTACCGTCACATATAAATAAAAAAGCTTTAGCCTCTGATAGAACCTCAAGGTCAATAATGGCTTGATAAAAATCTGGTGGGAGAATTTTTTTGTTCGAAATAATAAGTGGCATTTATCTTTCCTCGTTTCGCATTAATTATACTAGACATGCATGGCTTAGTCAAACTATTTCTGTTAACAGTAAGTTATATGGAAACAATCCACATATTATATACTTTACCAGTGCAATTGACAATGTTTACTTCTTTTGCTATACTCACAGTATCGTTCTTTACATAGGAACATAGCTTTCCTATATAAAAATCAACTAGCAAGAGGAAAGGACTATGTCCTAAGCACGAAAGTGCTTGGGGCAAGCGGTCTTTGCTTTTACTTGCTAGTTGGGCTTAGACTTAAAAATGCTTGTCCCTTTTTGTTTGTAGGGGCAGCAGAAAGGATAATATGAAACGTTTAGTAGTAACATATATTATAAGCTTTTTTCTGATCTTATCATGCTCTGGTTGTGCTACAGGATTACAGCATTATTATAATACAAACCATAGGCAAAAAATAATTAACCGCCACCCAGAATGGTCAGAACAAGCCAAAGCTGATGTTCTAGCTGGAAATTTAAAGATAGGAATGACAAAGAAACAGGCATTGGCAGCTTGTAAGTATCCTATATTAGGCCCTACCTCAAAACAAAAAAGTACTACTACATATGGAACAAGAGAAGATTGGTTTTGGCAATCTCGTTATGGTAATGTGTTCTATCATATGTCATTTGATGAAAATGGTAAACTTGATTACTGGAGTGAGGATTAAATATGAATACATCTAGCTGCACAGTATCATTTACGCGTAACGATATACAAAAAACAAGGCTTGTTAATGGCAAATGTCCTATAAAAGACTGCAGGGTGCATATTAATAACTACAAGGTGCCTTTTCAACGATATAAAGGTAAAATGCGGTATCTTCCATTCTGTCCTGAACATGGTATCCGAATACACCCCACTAGTTATGTTTACTATAATGGAGCCTCCAAAGATGCACGTATAACAGCTACTAAACGTAACCTGCCATTCCATAGCGATTACTATGTGTCTAATTTCCTCAAAAAAGGCGCAAAAATGGAATCAGGGCGCCTATGTTATGAAAGCAGTGAAGACGCTGTATCTTATAATGTTTTTGCTGAGATGCTATCTGATGGCAACGCCTTAAGGAATTTAACACGCCATATTATTAAGGCGGAACCCAAAGGGCCTATTGAGCTATATTTATGGGGAGGCAAAATAGACTTACAGCATAATAAATTCGTGCCATACAAACCTCTAATAGACGTTAGAAAACACCTTGAGCATGACATTAAGGTGTTTGGAACTGAGCCAGATATTATGCTGGTTGTGCCTAAACAAGCTGTCATATGCATAGAAGCTAAGTTTGGCAGTAAGAATCCTATTGCTAAAGAAAAAGAAGGAAATGTAGGAGAAAAGCCTAAGAGTGTAGCTAAGCTCATCGAAAGATATTGTAATAAAAATAGAATAATCGATACAGATACGATATTTGATTTTCGTAATAAGCCTAAACTGTTTTATGAGCAGTTATTTAGAAATATAGTCTTTGCTTCTTCTATGGCTAAGTTAGAAGGTGCTCCATTGTGGCATGTAGTAAATCTACGCAACCAGCATGTAATGAATATTAAGCAGGGACGGCCAGAGAGCGCTCCTATTATGCGTAACATCCGCTCTATCTTAAAGCCTAAATATAAAAAACGATTTACTCACCTTACATGGGAAAATGTATATGATGTGGCTATAAAAGATGTGCCTGCCCTCTCTAATCTTGCTTGGTATCTAAAAACTAAAAGCCTTAACTGTGGTAGAGCTTTTAATATATTCTAAACAACAAAAATTCTATAACAGCCCCTACATTGAGTTGTTAAAATTTCAAAAGGTAAATTTATTGCTTGTGCCTTAAAAGTCGCTACAGAGTCAAACAGTGCAGTTAGAGGCGTATTCTATATCCTTTTAACATTCCATTTTCATAATATGGCTTAATTTTAGCTTCAATTTTTTCCTTTGCTTCTTTTACTGTCTTCATATTATCTTTAAGCACCATATCCCAATCTGCTTTATCGGTATGTATGGACTTTGTAACGTAATAATTCGCTCCTAAATCAATGTCGTAGGGTAAAACTTGTGCTATGCCATATTTTGCCTTCCAAGATTTTTCTATAGACTCCTTACTTAAGCTACCTACTTTGCTTAACAAGATATGAACATGAACATTTTGCTTACTAGTATCTTGCTCTACCACAAGGAAATAGGCAGATTCCTTATTTAACTCCTGTAAAAAATTACGAGCTTTTTTCTTAGCTGCATAAATAGTTTGCCTGACTTTAAAAGTAAATGTTATAAAAAAATCCCAATAATACTCTCCCAGCCATTTTCCCCATGCTTCTCTGTATTCCCTTTTGTCCATAACTCTCCTTTCTCTACCCTTCTTCAGCCATTGATTTAGGCATACCGCGATACAAGCCCTGATGGCTTTCAACCACCACTTGACCGCCAAAACACCAAAATAAGGTGTTTTAGCCTATTGCTATAACTTTATTAAACTTGAGTAGACTTGAAATGTAACTACTGGATTTTTATAGGAGTTATGTTACTTTTGGTAGGTTTCGACGGGATATTTAACTATCCCTAAAATAATATGGCGGGTCGAACGAGACGGTAGTCGAACCCCGCAACTTCAATCAGTACAACTACTTGTGACACTTCATAAAAAACGGTCAATGGGGATGCTTATATCCCTCGGTCAACCCATTAATACTTCGCTACCTTATCAAAGAGGTATTTTATCAAAAAAACTGGTAAATGCGAGGTAAAACCTCGAATTTTAATGTAAAATTTTGAACGCACTGCGTTCAAAAACACATTCCGAAGATTCTCTACGTACTGAGTCAATAATTTCTGAAGACATTATCAATGCGGTACGCACCATTCGTTTACGGTTCAATTCGTGACGCAGTGCGTCATGAATTGGCCCCTTTATGTCCCGATAATGTCCCCTTTGTCCCTTTACCTTACTTTATGTGCTATCGTTACGTCCGATAAATGTCCGAAATATGTCCGTTATGTCCGATAAAATGCCCCTTTCGCCCCTTTGGTGCCCCTTTCAGTGACCTGTATGGTGACCTTTTCGGGGACCTTTGATATCCCCGCAAAACCCCGAAAATCCTTGACTTCATCTCGCAATATGGTATACTTTAGTTGTCCTTACCAAAGGTAAGGAACCTACAAAGGTTTCAGCCGCTGAGCCAATATTAATCAGCGGCTATTTTTTTTGCCATTTCTTATTTAACCTGATTTTATTAAGTGCTTGTTGATCTACGATAAATGCACTAATAAAAAATGCTTTATCCTTGCCCCTCATTTGGATAATCACTACATAATCACGGACAACAATACATACCCTTCTGTTTTCTACAACACATTTTCGCTTATTATCCCATCCAAAGTATAATTCAGCGGTAGCATCTGACAATGCAACTTTTATCCATGGCATGCGCTTAGCACGTTCTTCGGCGAAAATATCTTTTTTATTTTCTCTCCGGCTACTACTTTTGAAAAAAGCATGGTTGAAAGCACCCTTTGGAAACATTACCCTGATTTTATCAAATGTAAAGATTTCCTGCTGACAGTAGTTTTCTTCAAAATATTTTAAATACTCATTTTCTGAAGATAGTATAAGCAATGGTGGATACGTCATTATTTCTCACCCGCCAAATCAATCTTAAAAATATTGAATTTAGTATAGCCTTTCCTCGTTGCTGTAATTTTATGCGTAAGCCGACTTTCTATACACTCAAGTACTTTTTTCTTGCTATCTCCAGATACCTGCTGATTAAATTTAGCATTAACCGCGCCCAACAATAGGTCCGTCATTTGAATAAAAACATTTTCATGAGATGGCAATGCTTGGAGAATCTTAATCTGAGAACTTATGTTAGCATTTTCCAAACATTGGTGTAATACTTTCAGACGATTCCTTACTCTGCTTGTTTTTATATCCAAATATATGGCATACTCATTAAAATCGAGTATCCAATGATGAAGCAATTGATAATAAAACTTATAGAAACCCAATTCAGCATCGGAATCGTGATATTTCATTAAATCAACTTTGCTTTTTTCAACAACAACAGAACGAAATCTTAAATCATCATTTTTGTCAAAAAAATAGTTTACAAGATCAGTATAAAAACCCAACTTTGTACTGGATATTTTATTCCATTTTATTTCTGAAAACACTTTATGTTTAGCCCGGATAGAATTTAATTCTTTTTTAAATATGTCCCGTTTTTCTGCGGGCAACCACAGCCCGCCAATAAACATATGCTGACACTTAGTATGCTGTGACGTGAAAACATCTTGGCATGATTCGTCGCAATATATTTCAAACCTCATTATTGTACCCTCCCAGTATTCTTATGCACGAAAGATATTGGTAGTAGTTGTATTTTCATATGAGTCTTTTATCCGAAAAACTAAAAAAACCATTTCCGCCGATAATAACATGATCAAGCAAAGCAATATCCACCGTCTTAAGGGCATTTTTTATAGCTTTCGTAATATCCCGATCTTCTTGTGAAGGCTCTAATGCCCCTGATGGGTGATTATGGGCGACAATAACACTAACCGCATGATGATATAATGCACGCTCAACAATTTTCCGGGGAAACACCACTGCCCGATTCACTGTGCCTGTTTTTAACGTCTCAGTTTCAATCAATTGATTACGCCCATCTAAGAAAAGCATACAAAATTCCTCATCAGGCAAACCCTTAAGCGCAACCTTCAGATAATCACACACAGCTTGTGGAGATGAAAGTAAGTCTCTATCATGAAGTCCTTTTTCCCTATACAGAACCGCTACATCTTTCAATAATTTTAAAAATAATGCGGAATGCTTCGATATCCCGCTAACGCCCTGTAAATCTTTGATGTCTGCATCGAGAACAGCGTTTAATGTCTTAAATTTGCCAAGCAATTCTTTGGCAATACACTTTGTATCTTTCCGAGCAATAGCATATGACAATACCAGTTCTAGAACTTCATAATCATG
>Ga0075116_10000457_pt1 | contig 18983 bp, 22 predicted proteins | sample AntAceMetag02UKC_FD_69786 | JGI IMG/M metagenome (GOLD analysis project Ga0075116, IMG submission 69786) | Saline lake microbial communities from Ace Lake, Antarctica- Antarctic Ace Lake Metagenome 02UKC | ecosystem: Environmental > Aquatic > Non-marine Saline and Alkaline > Saline | place...
AAATTTGGAAAAAGTCTTCTTCTCATTTTAGTTTCCTACTGTTAAAATAACTTTAGGTTCGTCATCATCTCCAATTTCTATTTTTCTTTCATAAACCCACAACCATTCATCAATATCAAATTTATCACAGACAACCGTAACCCCATCTCCAACCTCATAATCCGTAAGTCCTACCTTATTATCAACCCTAGCATTAAATCTTACAATAGTTGAGGTATCTTTCGACCATTGAATATCCTGATAAACCATGTCTTGGAGAAACGCCAAGACAGACATGTCGTGATAGTTTTTTATTGCTTCTCTACGCTTATAAGAAACCTGAGAAGTAGCATCCGCCCTTGAAACGATAGCAGTATTGCCGGTCCAATGTCTGCCCAATCCCCATTCTTGGTTTATAATTCCCCAACTATCAACTAATGCCTCAAAGTTTTCACAATTACCCGGATAACGGAAAACAACATCATTTCTAATTGTGCCTTTGTATGGGTAATAGACGTTAAAGACCTTAGATGTAGTAATTTCAAAATCAAAGCCATAGCTGGACTCTCCATCCTTGCCCATATTTGAAAGCTCTCTAATCGCTTCTAAGAGGTTCTTTCTATCATAAGAGGGAGATCTGGTAATGGATGCTTCAATCGTCCCCTCAGTAATGCCAAAATCGCCATTAGCAAGGGTTTGGGTTTCGTCTATAAGAGTCCAAGCAATTGTTCCAGCATCAATGGTGGTAAATTCCCTTAAACTTTCAACACCGATAAACCTTTTACTTAAAAGAGATACCCAATCTTTGGCTACTACCTCCCAATGGATGCTATTTCCGTCGGCAATCTTTCTGGCAGAAACCAATTGTCCAGCCCACATTACAACTCCTTTATACTCAATCTCTAGTTCGTTTTGACCGAGTGCTAGGATTGTCGCATCGCAATTATCATCATCGGCATCAAGAATAAAACCAGCCTCGCTTTGGTCGTTTAACCTCTGAATAAACCATCTGCTTCTAGCATTCACTAAAGAGGCAATATAATCACCAGAAGAATTTTTTATCAGAAACTTCCAATTAGTTTTAAGGTTTTCCCCTTCTTCGCTTTCTATTTCGATTAGAGTGTCGATGCTTACAGAATCGGATAAATTGATTGCATAGCCTATACCAAATCCGTCATCAATCGTCATAGAATCGGAAAGCGACCGATTGATATCCAAAGCTGTTACTAGGTTTTCACTAAGGCTTATTGAATCGCTTTTGCTTCCAGCAAACTGTGATTCTTTTGCTAAAGATTCCGAAATTGATAAGCTATCTGAAATATCCTTTTTATACCCATCATTAATTTTGATGTTAGAGCTATCGGAAATTTCATTTTTAGCTTCACAAATTGTTACATTTTTACCATATTTTCTTTGTCCGTAATAAAACGTTCCATAAACTGATTTACTCGCACCCTCTTTACAATGCCTAATTTTTATACTTTCTGAGATAGAGACGGAATCCGTAATTCTTGGATAATTAGTGGGAGTTCCTTCCTCTGATATGTCAACAACGCTGTGAATATATTGCTCTAGAGGATCATAGACTGCTAGATTCTCGGCATCATCCCTGTGGACATGGCCATGAAACCAAACATCTACACGGTTATCATCTAATATTGTTTGAACATCGGCAACAGGACTTCTAAAAAACCCTGTCTGGGTTGTTTGGTCGGTAGTGTCGTAAATTCCAAAGTGGGAAACAACAAACACGTTCTTATCTTGATTGTCCTGTATTTGAGTTTCTAACCAAGTTAAATCTGCAGCCTCAAGACCTCCGGTATAAGGTGGGTAATGTCCCACATAAGGATTATCACACCCGAGCATAACAAAGCATATATTCTCAAGAATCCAAGTGTAGTTTTCGTCGTCATATCCGAGAGCATCATTAAACTTTGTCATAACCCCACCGCCATCTGGAAAAGCATCATGGTTACCGGCAATTTCTTTCCAAGCAATAGCCCCAGAAGCACTCTTTGCACTTATATAATTGCCCATATATATATCCCACGCACCCTCTGAAGGAGCACCGTGAATACAATCTCCTGCGTGTATTACATATTGAGGAGCAACCTCACTGTCTATATCAGCAATCGCTTCTTCTAAATATGTTTGACAACCTGAGTATCCTATATGGGTATCTGCAATCATCCATATTCTGATCTCGGATGAACCAGAAAAGGCATAAGGAAGATGTATCGTTCTTTCGTAAGACAACCAACTACCCTCTCGGTAGCTCTTTATTATTGCAAACCTGCTTCCAGGAGTAAGGTATAAAACTCTTGAATCAGAGTAATAAGTCCTGTAAAGAATCCCCAAGTCTGGCGTTCTGATGATACATCCAACATTTTGGAATAACATTTCTTAAATTCCTAAATAACCGTTCCTATAAGTGAACGTAGCTTTTCTGTAGCCAGAACCACCGGGAGTTCCAGTCAAATTGATAGTATTGTTCCCTTTATCCAACCAGAAGAAATCATCGCTGTTGATATAGGAATACCTGCTTGTTCCGACTTCGTCTTTGATTGTTTCTTCTAACATATCAACATTATAGTAATGACCCGCAGCAATTGTTATTCCATCTAAAGACAACGTCCTGCCAATTGTTGCATTTTGTATTCCTGGATTTTGGATACTTCCGTGTATTTTTACTGTTGGAAAAATTGGTGCATTCCCAGAATTGGTTATAATTCCGGTTTCATCGGCAAAAGTTATATCTTCTTCGGTTTCCGTTTGAGAATAGAAAACCGGATCTTGAGCTATTAACTCAATCCTGAAAGTTCCAATCGTAACCTCTCCACCCCTAAGCGGTGCTTGTATTTGTGAATTTAATTGCACTTGGCATTGTAATTCCAAACCACCCTGAGTAGTAAATTTTAACCAAGTTAAACCATTTCTAGGAAAATCAAAGGCTTCTTGTAAGTCTCGCCTTTTCTGTTCGTAGGTAGCGGAATCGGCAGCTCTAACCCCGATTATCAATCGTATTATCCTCTCACGCCAAAAGGCACTTGGAATCTTGATTCCGTGAAATCCTGGTCTATTCCAACTCGTAATTTCAACGCCAGCAGAGCCGAACCCCTCTGCCTCCCTTAGAGTGTAATAGCTTGAAGATTGACCAATAACGATCGGTGCTGTAATATTTGCAATCAAAGCGATTCACCTCCTTTCGTTTTGTTATAATATGTGTTATAATAATACCAATGATTAGTAAACAATATATTGCTGGATTCTTTGATGCCGACGGCTGTGTTTCTATCATCAAAAGCAAATATACCAATAGCAAGCGAGCTACTGTACGCTATAATCCTGTTATATTCTTTACCAATACTAATATAGAAGTCCTTCAAGAAATCAAAAAAACCTTGGAATGTGGGAGTGTTTACACTCATAAAAAAGTTAAACTTCATTGGAAAAACCGTAGTGTTCTTCAAATTGCAGGATATAAAGCAGTTTTTCGCGTCTTGGAAAAACTCGTGGATTTTCTTGTTATTAAAAAACCTCTTGCAGAAAAAATCCTTCAACATAAAATATACTTTGCCGATGGTCGTTCCCTTAAACACGGCAATCAGTATACTGGAGTTCGGCCACTTCCTAAAAATATTGTTCAAAAAAGAAAAGAACTTTATGATTGGTGTAAAGAGTTTAACCGTAAAGGTTCTTAGTATCATGAATAACCACCCCCTTGCTTAAGTGCAAAACCTGCTCTTTCCATTAAAACATCAACGTCTTGTCTATCTTGAACTGTAACATAAAAATTCTGAACCACTTGACCTTGCTTATCCCCACCCATTCCCATTGATTGCATAATTTGAGCCATTCGTTTAGGGAAGTTAAGCGGTAAGACAACTTCGGGACCTGCTTCTCCTACGATAGTTGGTTTTGAGAATACCCCACCCATTTGACCATAACCAATTGGTTCACCCCATGAGCCAGAAGCTCCATAGCCCCCACTTTTACCACCACCAAAATTGAAAGCTCCTGCCTTCGCTGTTATTCTGTCAATATCTCCTTCTATCTGATTAAGCTGGTTTTTAACTGCTGGATAACCGGAATCAATACCATCTGCAAAACTCTGTGCAAACGTTTCGCCCTGTTCAAAGGCCTTTTTCTCAATCTCAGCTAATTTTTCTCCATGATCCCTCGCCATTTCGAACATTTCTTCGTTGTGCTTTCTAATAAGTCTATCTAAGTCGCTCTCTGCTACTGTGTCAGCTAGTCTGGCGAAATCATCAGCATACTTTTCTCTGATTACCGTTTCCTCGTCTAGTTCTTCTTGAAGTGCCTGACGCTTTTCTTCATAAGACTCTTTGGCATCAGTTACATCTTCGTCATATTGGACTTTTCTTTTTGCAATAGCTTCCGTGAAAAGACTATCTTCTTTTTCTAACTCTTCTTGGAGTTTTGATAGTTTTTCGTTTAAGGCTTCGTCAACATCGGATACTTCCTCGTCATACTTGGCTTTTCGCTCCTCCATAGTTGTTGCTAATCCCCTCTCCTCGTTAGCTATCATTTGTTCTAGGGATGAGATTTTGTCCTTGTCAGCATTATCACCTAAGGCTTTTTCTTTATCTAATTGTGCTTTCAAATTTCCAAGCCTTGCCTCTGCTTCTCTTTCAACTAGAGTGGTTGCCTCGTTGTATTTTTCAGTAATTGCTTCAATTTCTTCCTCGGCTTTTTTACGTTCATCTTCCATATCCTCCATTACACTTTCAGTTTTTTCTCTGTGCCTAGATTCAATCTCTTCCATTGCTTCATCAAAATCTCCTACCAAATCTGTTAACTTCCCCTGATATTCTTCAACTTCTTCTTCTAAATCTTCTGTTAGGTTTTTGATTTCGTCTCGGTGAGTAAGTACCAAGTCCTCGAAACTTTCTTCGAACATTTTCGTTCTTTTTTCAACTGCTCTCTGATAATCACGGTTAGCCTTTTCCAAGTCCTCTTGCATTTTCTTAAGAGCATTTTTCTGTTTAGCTGTCAATTTTTCTCCGCCTTCTTCGGCTTCTTTTAGCCTATCTTCCCAGCCTTTAGAATCGGTTTCACCTATTTTCTTCCACCATTCCCTCAAGTCAAGGCCCTGAACCTGGTGTGAACGACTAAAGGCATCTCCTATGCTTTTCAAATCTCCTTTTATGGATTCGCCTGTCTGGGTAGAATAATCGGACCAATCAACGTAAACCTGTTTTAATGCTTTGAAATCACCGCTAATAAGGGCTGAAAGGGCATCGCCAAGTGATTTAATATTGTTTATTGAAAACGCTGTCGCTCTAGCAAATATCTGAATTGCATTAGAAACAATCTTTAGGCTGGAAGTGAAAACTATTAACTTTTCAACAACCCAACTTAAAGCACTAATAACAGAACCCCACGGAATGCTTTTTATAAAACCTTTGACTGAGTTAACCACCTTACTCATAAAGACCCCTATTGCTTCCCCTATGGTTGCTAGTGCAGCCTCATTCTCATGTCCCCACTTCGCCATTCCGTCAGCAAACTTATAAATTGTGTTTGAGACTTCAAAGAGAGCCTTGTTAAAAATTCTTCCGAACACATAAGATATTTCCTTTTGTGCTCTTTGGAGAGACCTTAAAACCTTAGCAGCGTTTCCCATAGATGCCTCATAAGCACCAGCGTATTTTGCACCCTCTTGAAGAATGTAGTTAACAACCGACTGTTTCCTTTCAGCTTCGGTCATTTCTTCGGAGGTTTTGCCAAGAGTTTGCCCGTATCGTGCATAAATGCCATCAAGGTGTTCAACCAATCCCATTTGCCTTAGAAGCCATGTTCTACCAGAGGAAATTGATTGTGAGATTCTTTCAATAGCCTCAGAGGAATCTATTCCAGCAGCCGCCGCGATATTTTGAGCAGCAGAGGCCAGTTCTGTTGCCTGAGTATAATCTAACTGATTTCTAATTAAATCTAACAAAAGCCTGTTGGCAGCCTTTGTGGTAATGTTTTGCTCAATTACCGCATCTCTAACATTGTCAACTTCTTTAGCCATTATGCCTGCGTTGTTAGCAACAATGTGCATTGCAATTCCGAGACCCTCAACTTCTGAAGCAGCCACAGCCATACCAAAGAACGCTCTTGGAATACTAGCAATAATTGAAGTTAGTTTTTGAAATGCCGACGTGGCAATATTAGCAGCTATTGTTCCGGCAGCCACTCCTGCCACCAAAGATCCGAAACCTAAAGCAGCTGTTTGGGCCTCTTGACCTTGCTTGTTTACAGCACCAGAAAGCCCCCCCAAGTCTTTCTCAACCTGTTTTAATTGTTTCGAGGCGTTGTTTACTGCCTCTATAACGATTGATAGGTCAGTTTTTTTATCTGCCATTTTGTTTATTTAAACGTTTTTCCTGTAATCTATTAACCTCATTCTCAGCCCTTTTAAATCCAAGTATCATCTGTATGTATGGGTCTGGCATCTTCCAATAAGTCAGCCAGTCCCCTCTAAAGTGTTCATCTACCAACCTGTATTCCCAATATTCTGAAGGCACCTTCTCAGGACTGCCTTCGTATGCTAAGAATCTTTTGACTGCGTCAAAGTCTGTTTTTTTTTTGGCTCAGAATCCGGTAAGGCTTTTTGAAGAGCCTCGAAATCTTCTTCTGGTAAATCATCAAATGTTTCCATTGAAACCTCCACTTCTTCACCTTTTTCGCCAAACAAATCTTTGACCGCCAACAAGACTGCCTTATCTTCCATTTTTGCACGATAAGTCGCATCAATTTTCTTGAGCTTCGGTTTACCACCTACTTGCTCAAATTCTGCTGACTCTAACATTATCGCCTCTATTGCTTTCCTATCTCCTCTGAGATAGTAAGTATAGACAATTGCTCTAATACCAGAGATCGGCAATTTAATTTCAGTCGTTGGTCTTTCCATTTTTAACACCTCCTTTCAATTAGGATTTTATGCGTATTCTGTCTGAGTGTTTATTAATGTAACACTCAAAGTCTTGGCATCGCTCAAACTGAAATTGCCATCGAATGCAACCGTTTGAGTCGTTACGTCATCTTGCCCTGTTCCTCTGCCCCAGTCTCTAAAAGACATTGGTGCAAGAGAAATTTCTAGTTTCGGATTACTATTAGTTCCAATTGTTTCATCGGTATTTTCAATAGTAAGCAAACAAGCTTTCTTGTCGCCATCCAAAACATAATCCCGAATAGTTGCAGCGTCAAAGACTGCTTCTAAATCACCAGTAACTGTGAATGCCTTATTAATAATATCTGTTGGCTCATCGCTACCGAGATCCATCCAATCTTCTACGTTCTTGTTGACTGTCAAATTGAAAGCTGTAACAGCTGTCGCTGAGGCAGTCCCCAAGGCTGCGACTGTGTCCGCAAACTTAACTGATACGTGCGTTGCTAAGAAAATGTTTTCAGCAGTATATTCTGGGGTTGAAGCTGTAGTAGCTCCCACCTTAGACATAAACCCTGCTGAGTATTTAACAAAATCCTTAACCACAGCGTTGATAGTTAAGTTGTTAAGCATTCCCAAAGCGTGCTTTTCATCAATGACCCCGTCATCGTGAAATATAGTTAGTGCCGGATGCTGGTTTGTGTTCAGTCTGGTAAAACTATGCGTGTTAACATCAGTTATTGGAGTATCCAGATCAGTTGACCAAGTCCCTAGACAGGCTGCCAAAAGTAAACCGAAAGACTTGGAATAAACAATTCCACCAAAAGAACCCTCACCTAGCTTTTCTACGACTTTCGCATCAGACCTTCCGTCAATGACGCCAAGTCCAGAATCCTCAATTGCATAATCGGCTCTTGGATTGAAATCGAAATCAACCTTTGGAAGCCAAAATGTAGCTGAATCCTCAGCTGTTCCTCTATCGCTTTCTAAAGAAAGCCCTAAATTAATTAATCTACCTATTTTTGCCATATATATTCACCTCCTTTCCATTATATCAGGTTTTTAATTTCCCGACTTTTTAACCTTAACCTTATTCTCAGCAAGCTCTCTTGCCTCTTCTCTGTCAGTAGCCTCTACGCTTACATCCAAGTCAGGGAAGAAGAACGTAGTTTTAAGAACTTTGCCCTTATCATCACGCTTTTCTAGTTTTGCTGTTATTCCGGTTTTAATTCCAACTTTTTCATCAGGCATAACTATTCACCTCCTCTCAAGATGTATTTTTAACTTTTACTTTAACTGTAAAATATAAATGAATTTCTTTAGAAGTACCACCAGTCATTTCTCTTTCTCCCCAAAGAGTATGATGCGACTGGTGAACCACCGTATCTTCAAGAGTAAAGTGGTTTCTCATTACATAGCTTACAGAAGTTTGGATAGGATTTCCATCACTATCTCTGCCACCCTCAATCTCCATTAAAAATCTCTCAGCAGTCCCTTCGTCTAAATTTTTCCGTTGATACTTGGCTGGGTCTATGCAAACCCCAATTACGAATTCGCCAGTTTCTAGGTCGTAAACATTATCAAGTTGTTCTACTTCTTTTGAGAGGGGTTGAACAAATATAGCAGGTAAATCGGCGGCAGCCAATTCAAGAGGATTTCCAAGATAAAAACGTTCTATATGTCTTGCTTCTCCAAGGTTTTTTCTCAAAAGCTCTATGATTTTGTCGGCTATAATATTCATTTTAGTTTCAAAAATTTGTGAAACTCTTCAACTATATTTTGACGAGTTCTTTCAACTAATAATAGCATAACACGTCTAGGAAGTCTTGTTCTCGAGGCCCGACTTTGGTGAAATCCAAAATATGGCGACCTGCTAGTAACAACTGCCATTTTGCTATCAACATTAGAGTAAAAGCTTTTTTTCAGTTTCCCCGTTTTTTGGAGAATTGGGTGTGCTCCTCCAAAACCTTCTCTAGCCCTTCCGGATACAGTAGAGGCTGATAGTGGAGTCCAGCCACCAACCAACCCACCCTCTGTCGCAAAGTTTCTCTCAACATCATTCAAGATTAACTTAGACGACTTCAAGAGTGGTTCCTTAAAGTTGCTAACCTTTTTTTGTGTGACTGCCAAGATACGACTTAGCTCAGGCACACCCTCAATAGTGAATTTCAGCCTAAAATAATCGGTCATTTTTAGAACTCATCCTTTAATTCAAAAATACGTTCATCGTCCGTATCATCTGTTGAATCATCAGGATAAAATGACAATCCTCCACCTTTACCAGTTTCCGTTTGGTCAGCATCAGTAACTTCATCGTATAAGATATAAGTCCCATCAGCGAGGCCTTTGAGCCTCTCTCTTGCTTCTTTAATTCTCTCCTCCGCTGATTTTATCTTTACATCATTGCCGGCATATTGATCGAGCCAAATAGAACCTACTGTCAAATCTCTAACTATGTTTCTCAAAAATGCTGAGTTTTTAGTTAGTGGAAATGTGTAACGGTTTCGTAGAGTCGCCCAAACTTCACCCTGAGCATCTTGTCGATACTGGTCAATATAACTATCCTCAATAGAATAGTTCTCTCTGAACCCAGCAGAATACCTAATCCTAAACAAAGAGATTAGGTCAGTTGACAAACCACCACCCGTGATTTCTTTAGCATCAAGAATACTAGACTCAACCGAGCCTGCGACATCTAAATACGTTGCCTTGTACTTGTTGTCTTGTGTTCCTTCTGAATCCTCAAAGAACGTTCCCTGTTGGTTATCAACTTCAACGTCCTTTGGAGAACCCTCCGATGATAAGTGTTCCCACGCGTTGATCGTAGTATTCCATCGGTAGAACTTTCTCTTGTTAAAGAGAAATTGGAATACCGGATCGTCTTGGTAGTGCGGATAAGTTGTAGCAATATCTACAGTAACCGTCCTGTCGCCTTCACTCAAACTAACTATTTTTCTCAATTCTGATGTTTCATTCCCATATTGCCCGAGGCAAAGATACTTGTTTCCTACGAACTTTGATGCGTTTTGAACAGGAATTTCAGTTACGCCAGCTGCAATATCACTTCGCAATTCTGATCGCTCCGTGATAGATACATCCGGTTCTAATACTGCATTAAACTGCATTGCCATATTTGTTCACGCTCCTTTCCGCCCATAATTTAGGTGGTAAATTATCACCTATAAGCAAATATCTAATAACCCTCGTATATTTCCTTGTATTGCAAGGAACACACAAAGGTTGGATATTTTCAATGTAATCAGACCCTCCTTTACTTAAAGGAATTATGTGGTCTTCAGTTAGCTTGATTTCTGGCTCACATCTTTTACAGCATAGGCACATATAGCTATAGTAGGCTTTTAGTACCAACCATTCTTCAAATGTATGACTACCTAAAGCATTTCTTTTTCGTGCTTTGTATCTCATATTAGTAAACCGCTTCTTCTCCAATGGCGTAGTGCCTTCAGGATATTTGTAAAAGCGTTCAGGTGTTTTTTTCTTTTGCTCAACTTTAATATGTCCTTCCCATCTTTTCTCTGCTCCTAACTTACCACTTTCACTCCTCAATTCACAATTTTCTTTAGCAGTATCGCTCATCTTCTCTCTGATTTTCTTAGAGAGTTTTTTCCCTTTACACCAAGAATTGTAGTTGCCTTTTCTTTTTGCCATATTATGGTATATCACTTCTAATAAAAGTTGTATCACCAGTACGAACTATAAAGTAAGCACTATCGATTTCCTCTGTTATTGTTATTGTTATTGCTAGGCTCAACTTAATGTTGTTGCCTGACATTCCTAGGCTTTCGCCAATTGCTTGACTGTCTGATATTTCAAGTGTGTAATCCATTTTAGTGCATATACAATGATCTTAAAAATGTCATGCGACCTAGTCTCTCGGTTGGTTGAACGCTTGAAGATAAATCTTCGGTAAACGATACTTCATCAGTAAAGCTCTTAACAAAGGCCCATACCAAGCTTTCTGCAAAGCTAACGCTATCAGTTAATGATAGTGTGTGGCTAGATGCGGACGATTCAGCAATGGCTAATGATTCAGAAAGTTCTTTGTAAAACTCAACGTCTCTCGATAGTGATTCTGTGATTGCAATTGAATCTGAGGGGTCTAAGGTTTGCCCGTATACTAGGCTTTCTGAAAAACTAATGCTCTCTGTGAACGGTAAGGCTGGGCTTCTATACGATTCCTCGGCAATTGATAAAGAGTCTGAAAGCGTAATATTGAAACTTGCAACACCAACCTCACTATCAGCAATACTCAGGCTTTCACTAAGACCCTTTACGATTGCATTTTTAGTAATTGATTCGGCAATGCTAATTGAATCTGTAAGACCGGCAACGCCTACTTCTTCTGTTTCTGATTCAGCAATGGATACGCTATCGGACAATCTAAGCGTTGTTTGATTTGCTAGTGTTTCGGCAATTGCTAGTGAATCAGCCTTAGACAGCCACATTTCGAAAATTAAGCTCTCACTAAAGGTCGTTAAATCACTTAAAGAGCGTTCAAAGCCTTTTTCGGCTAACATTGCCTCACTCATTGTAATCGTGTCAGAAAGGGATAGACTAACGACCCCTGTTTCGCTATCTGCAATTGATAGAGCATCTGAAATTTCCAAAGTAATGGTTTTTGCCAAAGATTCAGTTATTGCTAATGAATCTGACAGTTCATGAACCGGAGCTTCTATCTCGGATTCCGCAATACTTAGAGAATCGGTTATGTTCTTTACAACAGCTCTTGCCTTTGTTTCAGCAATGCTTTGGGTGTCGGCTGCGGTTCTGTAAAACTCATTTACTCTTATTGAGCTTTCAGCAATCGACATTGAATCAGAAAGTGCAAGGCTTGCACCATTAGCTACCGCCTCAGATACCGGAACGCTTTCAGTAAGCGGAACAACAATTGTTTTCTGTTCTGATTCGGCCATTGAAACAGAGTCCGACAGCACCTTGACTATCTCTTTAGCAAGGCTTTCTGAAAATGAAATACTGTCGCTTAATGTTCGTTCTTTCCCTGTGTAAATTTCTGCGGAAATAGAAATCCCGTCAGATAAAGACAAAGTGTTCTGATTGGCAACTGTTTCAGCAATCGCTAGCGATTCTGTTAATGGTTTTATTAACCCTCTGGCAACTGTTTCAAACAAATCAAATGTTTCTGATAGTCTCAAGGTCTTTTGATTCGCCAAGTTCTCAGCAATTGAAAGATTATCGGAAAGGGAAGCACCAAGAGATGTTGCGGTTTCTAGGCTTTCCTCAATACTCAAATTATCTGAAATGTTTAAACCAATCGTGTGAGTTGTAATAACTGCTGTAATTGATTGGTTGTCAGCCTTGTTAAGATCAACAGTCAAGGCATTTTCCTCAACAATGGATAATGATTCAGATAAACTCTTTACTACTTCAAGTTCATCAATTGTTTCCGAGAAGGAAATTGAGTCTGAAAAATTAGGTTGTGGTTCAATAGAAACTGCCTCTGCAATACTAATGCTATCTGGCAGAGAAACTACAATGTCTTTACCGGCTCCATCATCAAAAGTAATCTCGTCAGAAATTGAGCGATAATACTCAACAGCTCTGCTAAGGCTTTCAGAAATGCCAAGACTATCTGAAATACTAAGTGTAGTGGTGTTGGCAAGTGCTTCGGATATTGAAAGGGTATCACTTAAAGACAGAACTATAGCCCTATACTCGCTATCAGCAAAGCTCACAGCATCAGAAATTGCTATCTCAAGTTTCATAGCCAAAGACTCGCTGATTGATAGGGTATCAGTTAAATTCTTTACAGCCCCCATTTTTGAAATTTCCTCTGCAATACTTAACGAATCCGAAAGAGGCCTGCCATATATTGTCAATAGGCTTTCCGCAATGGATTGTGTATCAGACAATTCAGTTTTTGCAACCCACGCCCTAGCTATGTCCTCAGCAATACTTAGAGAATCTGAAATTCTAAAAGTGCTCTGATTCGCCAATGATTCAGCAATAGAAATTGAGTCATCCAGCACCTTGACTAACTCTTTAGCACTTGATTCAGAAAAGCTTAATGTATCAGCTAATTCTCTTTCAAACTCGTTAGCTGTTGCCTCTGAGTCAGCAAATGCAACAGAATCAGACAAGGAGAGGCCAAACAAATTCTCTATATCCTCAGCAATAGAGTGTGTATCTGATAGAGTTTTGCTTGCACCAAAAGCCAATGCTTCCGAAATGGAGATTGTATCCGCAAGTCCCAACTCCGCATCCCAAACAAGAGCAAGAGATTCACTAATAGAAATTGAGTCTGATACTCCTAGGGTGGTTTTGTTGGCAATATTTTCGGATATTGCAATTGATTCTGTGAGGGGTTTGGTAAAGTCATGAGAAAGGCTTTCAGCAATAGACTGGCTATCGCCTAAGGAAGCGTTCATTCCATAATCTGTTCCATCGCCATATTTAAAGGCGGAATATTTAGCCATTTAGTTTTCTCCGTTTATTTTTTCCTTTTATTTATAACAGAAACTTATTATTCAAAACTTAAACAGAGTGCAGAGCAACTGTTATTGATGTAGCAATTTGTGAGTTGGCAATATCAACAGTATCTACTCCTGCCCCAGACCTGATAAATCCCTCTATTCTTTGTCCAGCCGTTGCATACACAAGGTCACTATCTAAAATCCCAAGATAACCTGCATAGGCAGAATTTGCTCCTGAAAGTCCAGAAAAGTCCGAACCCTCTACTCTGATATGCAAATCATATCTTTTATCAGCAATTACGTTGAAAAGCTGAACCTTAAGACGAACATCATACCAGCCAGTAACAGGAGCAACGAATTTAGAATTTTTAATTTCATACCCTTCGGTGTCAATAAATATATCGGCATCTAAGGTTAAATCGCCATCAGCAACAGCAGTCACATAAGCATAGGTAGTATCAGTAGTGTTTTTAACCCTGTCGCCTACCACTACTCCTTCGGTAATAAAATTAGTTGCACTATCAATTAAATGGCTACCAGTCGTTCCATCTGCTGTTCCAGAAACCAAAGTTGTAACATCAAAATCGCTGTTAGGATCATAAATTTGTGTACTGAAATTAATCTTTACGAAAGAACCAGTAGGAATATTTGATTGAATAGCAGAAAGATAATACTTTGCTTTGTGAGGGTTTGGGGAATATCTAACTTTGTAATCGAGAGAAGTCGTTACAGCAGAGGCGTCAACACCAATCTTTGTTTCAATATTATTAATGTGTTTAGCCAATACATCATCTACATTGTCTGTAACACTTGATAAATCTGTGGGAAAATCAGCCATATTTTACCTCCTTCTATTTTTATAACTTATAAAATATCATCTGTCAAATTTTGTTTTTTACCTGCCTTGACACCTTCTTCGTATGATTTCTTCAAAGCTTGTGCCATTAATACTAAAGGAACAACCTTGAAATGGTCGCATAAAATTTCCCAATCAGCATACACTTTATACCCTTTTTCCTTGGCCTTCCGGCAAAAGTAATAATCGTGTCCGAGAGAGCGTGTCCCGTCTGGTCTAATCTTGTCCGCAAATGGAGCCTTTATTGTTTTCAAAACTTTACGCTTGATTAACATGCAACCACTTCCGAGTCCGTCAACCTCAACTAACCCTTTTCTAGTAGAAGTGGTTTTGTATCGACCATCCGGCATTACATCCATCGCTAGCCATTCAAAATGATCTGTTTTCCACATAGGATAAACTCCACCAACTACATCAGCATCATGCTTGACCATATTTAAGGGATCATAAAAGGGAACTGTGTCGGAATCCATGAAAAGTAAATGAGTATGTTTTGTTTTGTTTAAAAAGTATTTTACAACGGTATTTCTGTTGGAATAAGTAGGATTAATACATGAAAAGTGAATCTCGCCATCGTACTCGCTTTTGTAAAGCCAGTCAGCAAGCTTGGCTTCTAATCCAGCCACAGTATCACCAGTATGAGTAATAGCAATTAAAACGCTAGGTTTTTTCATAGCTCTTAATCAATTATAACATATTTAACAATCCCTCCTCACCACCCAATGACTAAAATACAGTCATTCATTTTATTATTTCCAATTTGAATTTTGTCTCTCGTGCTATCAGCCGAAGGTTACGGTCCACGTGATTTGGAGTGTATCAGCAGCACCTTTGTTTATGACTGAGAATGTCTGAGCACAAAGCATTGTACCAGAATCGGCAGTGTGAGCGTTGAAAATACCAGCCTCAGAAAGAGCACCAGTAGCATCAGCAGCAGCCCAATCTCCGATATAAACTACTTTGTTATCATCGCCACCTGCTCCTTGCGTAAAGGATGTCAAAGTGTTTCTGTCCAATTCATCAGCTAACACAGTGCTACCAGCTGCAAAAGCGGTAGTTCCAGTTCCGACAGACATGTCGGACATTACATCTTCACCTGGAGTTGAGGCCATTTGATCAGCAACGTGTGCATCTCCAACATCTGTAAAGACATTGTCAAACTCACGAAGCTCTTTGATCTTTCCATCCTCTCCTCTAAGTTCAGCTCTTCCATGACCTACTAAGTTTAGTCCATTTTTCATATTATTTTCACCTCCTTTCAAGAAATTAATTATAATTACCCATACGGGTCAACCTTCTTCGGGAGTCTTCTCTGGAGATTCTATCCCGAAACCAGCCTTTTCAAGGTCTGATCTGGTTATACCACCTTTTGATAACCTCCTAAAACATTTTGCCCGAACAGTCGCATTGCCATCTAAAGAAATGACATCTAGTTCAACTGTTCTGCCAGCAATAGTTTTTGTTAATTTAATCATTCTGCTCACCTCCTTCTCCTTCATCGCCTCCTTTTATTTCTATTAAAAGCTCTTTCTTAGAACCAAACTTCTCTGGTTCTTCAACGCCATGAGCTTTAGCATGATCGTTTAGTTCCTTTCTGGTCCATTCAATTGAAGGCTCTAATTCTTGTTCCGGCTCGGCTTTAACCTCTTTTGGTTCAGCCTTTGGCTTTGCCTTAGGCTTGGCCTTTTCAGTCGTTTCTTTTAGCATCACTTCCTCAGCGACACCATTACGAATTATAGCCTGAGCTTCACCCTCAGGAAGATTAAGTTCCTCGCCGACTTTGTATTCTCTGTCAACTCGGACAGTTCCTTGTAAAACTTTAATTCTCATTAAGATTTCACCTCCTTTCATTATAATCCACCATGGCAGGCGGTTCTCCATTTAATATTACCCCACCACACTTCCATTGTGACATCGTAAAGTAAGCTTGAATCAGCAAAAGACACCGAGTCAGCAAGAGGCATTACAATATCCTTAGCAACAGCCTCCGAAATAGACTGAGAACCGGCTTTTACCAAGCCAATATCCTTAGCCTCACCCTCGGCTATTCCAATAACATCTGATGGTGTTTCAAAAAAGTCAGTCATTTATTATCCCTCAACTGTCACTAAGCTTTCGGTAATTGCCATTTCATCAGTTAACGTCAAAACTGGTATTGCCTTTACTATATCATATCCAAGTTGAATGTTCGCATTGCCGGTATTGTCCAACTTTCCAACCAAAGCTGTGTTTGGTGGCAAAATCCAATAAGCTCCGATAAAGTTCAGATTCCACATTGAGCCATACTGAGGCATTGAGTTTTTAAACTTTTCAGTCCCACTTGTACCTTCCAAAAATGACACAACTCGTTGATCTGCACCAACGTTGTTAACCATCATTACCTTAATCCGAATGCAAAGATTTGCACCTGGAGTTGCTAAGACCTCTGTTTCACCAGAAGCGGTAATGTTCTTAGTCGCTGGATAGGCAGCATTATCGTCAACTACCACAGCAGTAGCTACCTCGTCATAACGAGGAGCTCTAAATTTTCCATATTCCCTAGCTCTCAAGCCCTTAGGCTCAAGATTACTAGCATCTCTTTTAGAATTACTAGACATATACATTCACCTCCTTTATTTTTTGTGTTTAACGTGTCCGCTAGTCAGAGGCGACAGCTTGACACAACTTTAGTATAACCTACTTTAGCTCGTGTATCCACCTACTCTTGCAGGCATTTCATCACTGATGTAAACAATCACTTTATTAGCGGTTGCATCACATTCAGTCGTTGGATCATAGACACATTTTTCAACTTCGTCTGCATCTCTGGTTAAAACTGCACCGCCTGTATCGGCAGATGTAGTGGTTGTTTCAGATAAAACTGAGGTTGACAGAGGAATACTCTGTAATCCTAGTTTATCAAGAATACCAACTGATACAGTTTCAGTACCCGCTACTGCATAAACTGGTAGTGAAACGGCTGCCACGGTTTTGAAGGCTTTTACACCTACCACCGTATCAGTTCCATTTAAAGCGATTACATCGCTAATTGCTTCACCACGAATGTTGGTTCCAGTAATAGTTACATTGCCTGTAACATTACCGTCGCCACCAGTTACACTTAACAGCCTAGGAAAATCAGGATTAGTAATTCCCGTAACTACGCTTTGAACTGCAGTCGTTAATAGAGTTGCAGCCAAAACAGCGGTTGCTGATGGAGCATCAGGAGCAGTCCATTTCTGAACTACTGTATAATGTTTCCCTTGGAACTTATGTCCCACATAAACTGCATATTTGTTTTTGATAATCATTGTTGCTTTTCACCTCCTTTCAAAGATTCAACACCTTTTTTGGATTAGGATATTTAATCGGGTATTGTAATTCCTCACCGCCCCTAACCCATTATCAAAAGGTTAATAATAACCGTCCTAGCTTATTACTGTGGTGTAAAGATAACCACAAGCAGCAGCTACGACTACTTCGTCACGAAGCTCTCCTGCCTCGACAAAGTCTCCGTCTCTCTTTTCCTCTCTCCACTTCTTGACCCTAAAACCTCTACTCTGGAATTGGTATCCGAAAGACACCTTTTTTATTCCCGGAGATTTCTCTGCATAAAGCAGAGATACGTTTTTGCCCCAGATGTAACCAAGAGATTCTGCAACTCCTTCTAAAGAGCTGTCATAGAGTGCTTTACCAACAATATAATTATCTACCTCGAAAAGGGCAGCTAAAATATCATTAGTGATTACTCCTCTCTGTGTGTACTTAATTCTTTCAAGAATGTCTGGATGATCTAAAAGCTTCAAGTGAACCTGAATACCAACGATCATGGTATTAGGCATTTTGCCAGAAGCAGCGTGAACTGTTGCCTTTGCTGAACGCACATCACCTATAGGATCGCTACCTGCGTAGTCATCCCATTGGTTCGCTCCAGCTAGAGCAGAGGTTTGAGTGCCATAAGTTCCAGCAGCAAAAGCTATATCTGCAACTCTTTTTTCTCTCCCCAATTGAATCGTTTCTGTCAAAGATTCCGTTGTATCAATATCCACATTCAATGGTGTGTCTTGATTGTCTCTAAGTCTGTCTGGAATAAGGTCTTTCAACGCATATTCTTCGCATGCATAAGTAGCGGTAGAAACATTCCACTCCACCTCGTTCGCTTCAGCTCCTAAAGCCCTTTTGGACTGAGGAAGCCTCCAATCACGGTTGTATGTGTAATAAAGATCGGATTCCTTTTTAACAGCAACAACGGGCATTACCTGATCGGCAATTAACTCGTCGTTTGCATATCTAAGTGAGACACCGGATAAAACGGCATCTACGTGAACATCAGAAATTAATGGATTTGCCATAAATTTTCACCTCCTTTCAAAACATTAACTAGATTTATAATATGCTATCAAATTTTACAACCCTGATAACTCGGTTGTTGCTAACTAATTGCTTTCGTCAGCTTGAGCGACTCCTCCTGGAGTAACCAAAACTTCAACGATAGTATCAGCATCGGTGCAATCTTCTAATGCGATACCGATAACAGACTTCTGGTCTGCATCTGCTGGTGTGCCTTGACCTGAACTGGACATAATTTTTTCTCCAGCGTCACAGGCAGCAGCCATACTCAATTTAGAAGTTCCGCCTATTACTACTGTTGCAGCCTCACCATCATCGGGTTTGTTTTGGAGGATTCCAACAACATGTGTGCCCTCAGCAGCAGGTGTTCCAGCGACAATCACTTCATTTGGTGTTCCTAGCTCTATCATCACAGCATAATACTGCGAAGATGACAGGTCCTCACCTGCGAGAAAGGTTTTAACAATTTGAT